>ERZ1292625.1554-Hain-H41-01um-R1-1554-length-26320-cov-11_pt1 | contig 26320 bp, 32 predicted proteins | sample MGYA00564400_ERZ1292625 | MGnify/ENA primary metagenome ERZ1292625 (study PRJEB36523, sample SAMEA6512639) | groundwater metagenome | collected 2019-01-08 | study: AquaDiva: Metagenomics assemblies of 32 groundwater samples | reverse complement strand
GTCAGCTGCTATTTATATTGTCAAATCAAGAAGAAACGAGTTTTGCACCAGACTCTTAGGCGACCTATTGACTTATTTAAATCTTCTATATACGATTAAATAAATGGGTCCTTCTGAGCCGGAAGACAATAAACAAATTAATCAGAGTAAATCACTTAAGAAGCTTCTTATTGCCGTTTTTGTATTCTTGGTTTTTCTGTTACTAGCCACATTTCTCTTTAATCTGAACAATCAAGGTAAAAAATCAAAATCAATCGAACAAGCAAAAAACACTTCCGCAAATAACCCCAATCTTGCAAAAATTAACAAGATAATTTCTGAAATTAAAAATACTCCCCAAGATTCTGTCAAAAATGTCAATCCCCCCGTGTGGCAAATTCAAAAAGAGAGTATATTAATTGGCAGCGGAGGCAAAAATAAGGACTTTCCCGGATTAAATGATGTACGGGATGCCATAAAAAACAGACAAAACAGTTTAGCAAAAGAGCTGATGACAAAGGGAATATTTCTGCGTATTGCCAGTCCTCTTCCAACCATAGATGGAAAACGAGAGATCTATAAAAAGCTCTCAAAGGAAGAAATGCAAGGGTATGATCCTCAAAATGTCTTTTTTGATAAAGAGGCTGTTTCAGCTCTAATTTCGGAAGCAAGGTTTAAACAGGCAATTGAGTTTATAAAGCTGTATTACAGTCTATGAAAAAGTCTGTAAAATTGGTTTTTTTTCTATTTTTCTTTTTCGGGCTTTTTTTTGCTCTAACTAAACATGTCCAGGCTCAGACTTGTGTCACTATTTCTCCCCCTACTTATTATTCCCCTCTTTCCGATACCTTCACGCTACCTTCAATCGGAGATAAGGTAACAATTTCAGTAACGTTAGATAACAATTGCTCATACACTGTTCAGGATAGCGCTGATGGCCGATATGAATATTGGGTAGGTGCTACCTTCTCCGTAGATAGTGGCAATCAGAGTTTTTATGTCCAGCCGCCAGAACAACATCTTAATCCGCTAGCTTCAGGCGCATCTAGAACATATTATTTCACAACTACCATACAAGTTGGCAATACCTGTACAACTAGTTCAGGTACTACAGCCAATGTCAGCCTAACTAGATACGATACAATTAATATAATCCGTGACAAAATCATTAGCAGCTCTAATAATGTAAGCGCTTTTGGTGGGGTTGGAAGTATTGTCAAAGGAACGATTTATAAGTCGGATGGGTCTGTAGCTTCTGGAGCTACCGTTACTATATCGCCTCAAGATAATTCAGCTGGCACAACAACCACAGATGCTAATGGATTTTATATTTTTAGAAGAATTGCCTGTACAACCAGCCATACTTTGTCTGCAAGCTTGGGCGGAGGAACTGCTTCCAAATCGCTGGCAGCCTCAACGGCAAATGGTGGTACGGATTTATGTAATGGCCAGGAAAGAACCCATAATCTTACGCTCTCTCCTTCAACCGGAACTCTTTATGGGTATGTTTTTGAAGACACAGATGGAAGCGGGGTATATAATTTGGGCGAACCGCTTGTAGGAGGTATTAACTGCACTTCGGGCAAACTTGTGTCAGGACTTGGGGTGACTCTCACCTCAGGAGATGCTCTAGCCTGGGTATGTGATGGAAATGGTAACCCGCAGTATATATCCGGTGGCAATCTCACCGCCGGAAACACCTACACTGCCAATCTTATAATACCTGGCGGCTGGCTGGCGACAACCAGTACCTCACAGTCGGTATACATCTCTCCAGGTGTTAATAACAAGGCAGGAGATTTTGGAATTGCCCAATTGGCTGCGCCCAGTCCGTCAGCCAAATGCGCAAACGCCGACGGAACTGCGGCGACAGTATCATGGAATGCGGTTTCAGGCGCGACAGGCTATGAATTTAATATGACTGGGCCTGGACTTAATTACAACACTCCTATTACGCTCACATCCATTACTGTAAACGGTCTGACTCCCGGCAATAGTTATAGCGGTTATGTAGGAGCTTGTAATTCCGCAGGCTGTCCTTCTTCCTCCCGGGGAACGTACTCGGCTCCTGTCTGCTATGCTCCCAAAACTTCTTCATGTCCTGTCCCCTCAACTCTCACCGGCTCAGGCACCAACCCCTTAGGAAGTCCTTTCCAATACGGAGACGTGGACGGTGACGGCAAAATATCAATGCTTGACACCTACAGGATATTAGATTATATCGGAGAGAAGATAACTCTCACCACATCTCAGATAGAAAGAGCGGATGTGATCAATAGCTCCGGGCGCACAGGGGCTAATCCAGGAGTTCAGTCTTTAGGAGCTGATGTGAGCGCTCTGGACGCTCAGTGGATTGGAAAATTTCTGAACAATGAAATTACCACCTTCCCCGCCTGCGGCACTGCTCCCACTGTTCCTCCCACCCCAACCACAGGCCCAACACCAGTACCATGCGCTGTGACGACTTCACCCGCTTCACTTTCTCTAATTGTAGGAGGAGCCGGGAATGTTGATGCTGTTGTGAGTTCAGGACTGGGCTCGGCATCGATAACAAGAATGAATTTTGCTTCAAATAATACTTCTATAGCAACTGTTAATCCCACTTCCGATACAACTCCGTCGCCTTATCGGACAGTAGTCACTGCTGTAGCAGCTGGATCAACAGCAGTAAGAGCAACTGCGGATTTGTCTGATGGGCGCACATGTTCTGCTACTTCAACTATTACCGTGACAACCCCTGCCCCAACCTATACCATTTACATACATGCCTATTTAGACGAAGGGGCGGGGCCATGTTATCACAATAAAATCCAGGACTGCGGCGAGAGCTATCCTGCTCCATGGCCATGGGTAACTATCATAGACCCAGTTGGCAACAATAATAGCTACATTGCAGGTGGAGGATCCTACACATCAGGTGCACTTTCGCCGGGAACATGGTACGCAGGCATTGATTATAATACCGGTTTATATGAGCTGGAAGATCCTATAAATTATCCTGCCTCAAAGACTTTTACTCTCGGACCCAACGCAGATATCAATATCCCATTACTAACAATACCTACTCATTCAATCTCAGGAACCATATTTATTGATAATGGTGCAGGTGCGGGAGGAGTGGCAAATGATGGAATTAAAAATGGAACAGAAGCTTTTTATCCCGGCACGCCGGTTTCGATGTCTGTCAATGGTGGCACAAGCTCAGATAGGACACTAACCAACGGAGTTTATACTATCACAGGTTTTTCGGAAAATCAGGATCACACGATCAATCTTACTCCCCCATCAGGCTATGTCTACAGTTATAGCGGCGCAGACTTAAATTATGTAAATCCCAGAACCGTGGCAGTCACAACATCAGATGTAGCAGGCATTAATTTCGGTATTATACCCGACCCGGGTTTTGCAATTTCAGGAAATGTTTTCATAGATGGCGACAACGACTGTATCAAGGATGCGGGTGAAGCAAATTTCGCCGGCGCAGCATTGATTAATCAAAGTGTAAATAGAAATCTTGGCTCTGACGTTATCAGCAGCGGTAGTCTTGGAACAGCCAACCGTATTCGAGTGTCCAGAATTACAGTGCCCGCCGCTGAATCGGGGGCAGTATCACAAGGAAGTATGTACATACAAGGAAGCACAAACAATGCAACAGTCTATATGGTTGTATATGATGATGTTAGTTCTCAGCCAAAAAACCTCATAGCAGTTAGCAATGGAGTTTCTGTACCAACTACACAAGCTGCGGGATGGGTAAATTTCACTTTCCCCTCATCTTTTACTTTTAACACTACAGCCAGTCAAAACATCTGGATAGGAATGTATGCAGACATTACAGGAACTACAGGGGGAACTAGTGGCCCCCTGCTATTCTATTCGACTTCGGTAATCGGGGATTATGCAAGCGACGGCTATGTGTATGTCGATGATGGGGATGCGCCCGTACCTTCCGATTTAACAGGGATAGGATTTGACTCCGCAGTTCAGCGCTCATATTCCGCTTATCTAATCGTTTCTCCGTCCCCAACGTCTTCCACTTCAGTTTTAGGTCCTCCGGGTTATTCTTTTTCAGCTTTATCAGCGGGAACCTACAACACGACTCTTACTGTTCCCAATGATTATACATTAAGCTCTACTTGTACCAATCCTATTCCAAAAACAGTTCCCCCTACTGCCGCAGATGCTAATTTTGGAATAAGATCTTCGGCCCCGACCTACTCCATCATAGGTGACTGCGTAGTAGATAATCCTCCCTACCAGACCAGTGATGCTAGTGACACAAGTCTGGAAGGAACTCCTCATATATCTTATTCAAACGAAGGCGGCACTATTTCAGGCATCACAACTTGTTCAAATGGCCCCTATACGCCCATAAGCGTACCTGAGGGAAAATATTTCATATCATACCCAGCTGCTCCGCCTCCCGGCTATATACCATCTTTCCCGCCCGGCACACCGCCAACACATATCGTAACTGTCGGCCCGGCCTGTGATGTGGGTGCTTCAGCTGCCTTTGGTGCATCATGTATTCCACCAGGCCCAGGCGGCGGAGGTATTGAGGGTCTTGATTTCGGATTTAGACCTCCGGACTCATGGATACAGTCAGGCGGAACTGATATAAGATTTGACAGCGGACTTGACAATGTAATACCAAGCACTGCTAAAGTTCCTCCTGCTGCTCCCGGCGTATGCACTGCTCCTTTCGGCGACGCCTTTACTTCTGTTAATGGCGCTGGCGGATCACCGGGAATAATCTTTACCGGAGACTCACCTGCATATTTTGGTCCTGCAGGCTCTGCATCCGCACCTCCTGCAAATTGGAAAGTCGGCTCAGCAGAATATCAAGACATTTATGCCCCGTCAAAAGGAATTTACACCACCTCGTATGCTTATGTATTGGGAAGAGTTAGGCAATCAGGGATAACTCCTACAAACTTATCGTGCACTTTGCTGAGCTGTACATTACCGGCGCTTGCAAGCGGTGTATATACTGCTGGCAGTGATGTCAAAATTGTAAACAGCAGTGATTATACTCTTGCCGCAAGCACAAAGGTAATAATTCTGATTGATGGAAATCTTACCATAGCCGCTAAAATTTTTGTCCCCAAAACCTCTACTCTCACGTTTATCGTCAGGGGTGATATACACATAGATAAAAGCATAGGTACTGCGTGGAATTCGGCCGCGACACAGGTTGAAGGATATTATTCTGCGGATAGCGATTTCATAATAGACAACAACAATGATAGCTGCGTAACCCCAGACTTCAGACTTAATATGGCAGGGACCGTAATTGTAAATGCGGGGAAAACCGGCGGTCAATTCATAAACAACAGAACTCTTTGCACAAACAATGCTTTTTGTCCGGTATTTACTATCAAGGAACGGCCTGACTTCGTACTCAATGCTCCGGAGAGTATAAAACAAATAAAGACGATATATCAGGAAGTTGCTCCTTAAGCTTCGCTTAAGGAGCAACTTGACCTAATTGCACTAATTACCCTAATTAACCTAAATAGGTCCCAATCATCTAACTTTTATATAAATTGAATTAAAAATCAAGTTTAATTCTTTTGCTTCCTGCCATAATGGCCTTATCTCTTCTTTTAGTACAGGCACTGCAGTCTCAATCATTCTGAGAAAATGCTTTGCTTCCCGAGATTCTTTTTTACAAATACCAATTTTATGCCTGAAATCCTGTTTGCTCTCAGCATCATCCGCTTCGCAGTAATTGGCACCAACGCTTGTTCCGCATTTTACCAATTGATTAATCAATGGATCCGTTACTGGTCCTCTTGGAATTTTTTTACAAAATTTAATAATATCTTCTCCCAACTTTGCGGTTCTTTCTTCGAGGTCATATTTTGTATTGGATTTTTTAGTCATTGTTTAGAAATTAGGTCAATTAGATTAATTAGGTTAATTAAACTAATGTTATTTCTTCTTCTAATTCTACCCCGTATTTTTCTTTCACCGCCTTTTTTATTCTATCTATTAAACTTAAAACATCCCGAGAAGTTCCCTTTCCGATATTTACTAAATAATTTGGGTGTATAGGAGACACTACTATGTTTCCCGCTCTTTGTCCGGTCATCCCCGCTCCTGCGATTAACTTAACTACAGGAAGCACTGGAAACGGATCAGTCTTGATTTTATCTTTAAATTCTTCGACCACAGCTTTGGGTAAATTTTCTATTGGAATATTTTTGAAGGTGCTCCCTGCATTTGGCTCATTTACAAGACTGGGGTGCCTTTCTTTCCTGTAATTTATTTTTTCCTCAATTTGCTTCCTAATCGCTTCCCTATCGCCTTTTTTTAAATTTAAAACCACCTCTGTGATAATTTCATCGGAAACCTGTGATTTAAAAACACTATTTCTATAACCAAACGAGCACTCGTCTTTATTTCTTATCCGAATCTCTCTTCCAACCTGCGAGGTTGCAGGATTTCGGCTGACAAGGTCCGACCTTGCAAGTTCGCTTGTAGGCTTAAAATCAAATCTTAAACTCGTAACTTTAACTACAACGTCTTTCATTTCTCCCCCGAATGCTCCGGCATTACCCCGCACCGCTCCGCCCAAAGTTCCCGGCAGTCCTCCTGCCCACTCAAGGCCGGACAGAGAATTTTCTATACAAAAATTGAGTAAATCTTCAATCTGAACACCTGAGCCGGCGATAACATCTGAACCGTCTCTTTTTATGTGTTTAATTTTGTTTAAGATGACTAATCCATCATATCCTTTGTCATCAATAAGAACATTGGTACCGCCACCCAAGACAACTACGCCTTTACCACCTGGGAGGTGAGACAGCTTCGCCACCTCGGGGTTTTTAAAAACTCCTATTAAATCTTTCTCGTTTCCTATCTCTGCGAAATATTTCGCAGGACCGCCAATCTTGTAGCTTGAAAAACCCGATAGTAAAACATTCTTCTTTATCATCTTAGTATTATATTAAAAATAGAATGTTTTAGCCAACAAAAAGACATATAGAAACCGATCCCAAAATCTAAGCTATAAATACTAATATACTAGTATATTAGTATTTGAACAAAATAATTTAAAATTTTAAGAAATGAGCGGGTTATTTTAGCAGTTCTTCTATGGCTTTTTCAAGCTGTAGATCATGGGCATGATCCTTAGTGTCGGGTGTAACTTTTATATCGGGCTCAAGACCTTTGCCATTCACCCATGTACCTTTTGGAGTAAGCCATTTGGCAATAGTTATATGGACTCCGGCACCCCCGCCCAAATCCTGTGCCTGCTGGACAGTACCTTTTCCAAAAGATGTCTCTCCCACAAGCTTTGCTCTTTTGTAGTCACGGAGCGCTCCTGAAACTATCTCGCTTGCCGAAGCGCTTCCTTTATTTATAAGAACTACAAGCGGCTGGGTAAGAAGAAGTCCGCGTCTGTCCGCATTGAGCTTAGTCCTTCCTCCGCCGCTTTCTTCCTGCATTACCACAGGCTGACCTTTCTCTATAAATTCTGACGTGATAAATGCGGCATCTGTAAGATAACCTCCGGGATTGTTCCGAAGGTCTAGAATAATTCCTTTGAAATTTGGATTATTCTGGACTTTTAAATTCAGCTGGTTTATTAGAGCCTCCCAGTCTGAATTGGTCTTATCACCAAATTGGGAAAGTTTAAGATACATAATTTCTTTTTCTCCGCCGGCTTTAATTGAATCAGTCATTTTAATTCCCGCAACGTCCTTTATTTTCTTTACATATCCGTCAATACTTTTTACTGTAATTACACCTCTTACTATTTTTACATCGATTGCGGTCTTAGAATCTTTGTGCTGAATATTTAGCGTAACAGAAGTTCCCTTAGGACCCCTGATTTTACTCACAGTTTGAGAAAGTGTCCATCCCTGAGTCGATGCACCGTCAACTTTATGGATCAAATCCTCTGGTTTTATACCTGCGGCAATTGCAGGACTGTCCGAGAGCGGCGAGATAACAACAATCTTGTTATCTTTCATGCCAAGCTCAGCACCTATTCCCGAGAACTCACCTGCCATTCCCTGCTTAAAATCATTATTTGAAACGGGCGGAAGGTAAAGCGTGAAAGGATCTTCAAGTGCAGAAAGCATTCCCGAAATTGCGCCATTGAGCATCTTTTGGGGATCGACCTTTGTCTTGTCATAATACTTATCATTTACCCCCTGCCATACTGCCCAGAAATTTGAAAAGTCGGCACTGACTCCAGCCGGAGGCTCCTTGCTTGTAACAGAAAGTATGGGCTTATAATTTTTCCAGTCAACGCTTATCTTTGAGGTTCCTATAAAATAACCAATAAAAAACGTTATTAAAATTAATACTATGAACTGAAGTTTCCGTGTTTTGTTCATTGTAAAATCAAAGTCCTCTTCTCTGTTTCAAGATATATCTTCTTACCATCTGACTTTATTATCTTCTCAATATCCTCGTCACTCACTACAAATATTGGAGTCTTGGTCATCCGTGCTTTAAGATCGGCAATATCTTCCTCGTTTATATTTCCTCCTATAACACCTTTTGCGCCAAGCCCCAGGGATTTGGCAATTACCTCCCTGTCCAGGGATTTGCCTACGACAACTTTTCCTTTAAGGTCACTTTTCAAATCGGCCGAGCTTACCTCATCACCTTTTACCACATACAGCTCTGCTTCAAAACTGCCTACACCCAAAACAACACTTGCGGCAATTACTCCCTTCTGGGTTTTTATAGTAATTTTCTCATTATCGCATACCGCAACTTCTCCATCAACTGGTGAGAATAAATTTTCTATTTGAGACTCAGTAGATGACCTTATTGTCAAAATTCCTGTCTCGTTTTCGAATTTAAAAACAGTCCCTTCAATAGGACTTACAGCTTTTTTGCCTCCCATTCCAAGTGCACCTTTTTTTACAGCAACTATAGTGCCCTGTCCTACACGGTCGCCGGGTCTTTTGATAACAAATTTTGAAGAAATTTGAGGAGGGACATCAAGAAGCTTGGCAATATGAATCTCGTGGTCAGTGCCTTTGATGCTTTTTTCAGCCAAAAGCTGTCCTACTGCGACTTTGTCACCTGCTTTTACTTTTGGAGAAAAGCCATTTTCAAGTTTTATGGACAGTGAAGTCATAAGTGTAGTTATTAGTTATAAGTTATAAGTTAATTTTACATTTCATTTGCCGTAAAAGGCAAAAGTGCCAAATGTCTTGCGTGCTTAATACTCTTTGAAAGGCCGCGCTGATGCTTGGAGCAAACACCGCTTCGGGCCCGGGATAGGATTTTATTCCTTTCGCTCAAAAATCTCCTAAGCGTTGAGACGTCTTCATACGAAGGGCTCTTTTCGTTTTTACAGAAGTAGCACGCTTCTTTTACTCTGATAACTTTTATTCTTGACCTTTTTCTTGCCATAAAAAAATAGATAATAGAAATTAGATACTAGATACCAGTAAGACATCATTTTACCAATTCGTAGGTGTTTTTACAACTATTATCTATTAACTAGTATCTATTTACTAATTTAAAAGGGAATATCATCGGGGGAAATCTCTTCCTCGGCCGTTTCTTCTTCCTTTTTTCCTGCCTTGCCGGCCCGCTCCGCCGAATCGAGGCGAGCAGGCAGGTCTTCTTTCTTTTCTTTTACTTCTTTTGCTTTGGCGGATTTTCTCTGTGACTCATTAATATCCTCCGGCGAGGCAGATGAAGCACCTTCGTCAATCTTTTCTTCCTCTGTTCTTCTAGAATCAAGAAGTATCATATCGGTAATAATAATTTCAGTCGTACTTTTCTGAGTTCCGTCCTGCGCGTTCCATGACCTTGTGGAAAGCCGGCCTTCAATATAAACTTTTCTTCCCTTTAACAAAAACTGTGAGCAGATTTCGGCAAGCTTATTCCACGCAACCACCCTGTGGAATTCTACGTCTTCTTTTTTCTCGCCTGAGTCTGTCGTCCAATTCCTATTGGTCGCGACTGAAAATGAGCATACCGCTGTGCCGTTGGGAGTATATCGAAGCTCGGGATCGCGCGTAAGGTTTCCGATAATTTGAACTCTGTTTAGACTTCTTGCCATAATTAAATAGTTAATTAGATACTAGCGACTAGTGACTAGTTGCTTTTTTGTTTTATTGGTTTTTGCTTTTGCTTTGTGGGCTTTGATGCTGCTTTTTTGGCCTTGTCCGTTGGAACCTTGGCGGAAGCGGAGGGTTTTGAAGCCATAGCTTTTGGAGCTTCTGCTTTTACACTTGGCTTCTTCTCATTCTCTTCTCTCCTTAGAAATAAATGTCTTAAAATACCGTCATGAGTTATTAGCCTTTTCTCAAAATCCTGCGGAATATCTGTCTCCATCTCAAGCATAAGACGGGTGTAATGACCTGAGGTTTCTTTCTTTATCATGTAGGCAAGGGTTTTCTGCCCCCAGTCATCTTCTTTAACAACCTCCGGCTTTCCCAGAAAATCTTTAACCGTGCTGACTAATTTTTTTCGCTCCTCGTCCTTGAGAGTTGGACGCAGAATAAGTATTAATTCGTACGCTCGCATAGTTTTCTAATCCTACCATCTGAGCCTCAAAATTGCAATATATCATTTGACAAATCTTATAATCCGGGATATAATCTGTGCCTATGATGAGGCCAGAAACGCGAGCGCGACTCGAGGCAGAACTTCAAGGCAAAATGGATCCCCTTGTCGTACTTGGAAAAAATATAGGCGTAGATTGGACTCCGGAGAGAGTGAGAAATCAAAGATTCAATCTAAGTCCTCATTCAAGAATCAATGTTCTTGCTGCTGGAATAATTTATAAAGCAGGCCTGACTGGAAAAATTATATTTTCTACCGGCCATACTTCCGGCAAAAATGTTCCTTCGGAGGCAGAAGCGATGAGAAATCAGCTTCTTAGAATTTTTCCTTCAATTCCTCAGGAGGGTGTGATACTTGAAGAAGAATCTCTTGATACATGGACCAATGCCAAAAAAGTTAAACGAATTTTGAAAAAAGGAAATTATCGGAACGTTGGACTACTTACGGTTGGCTTTCATCTTAAAAGAGCTGAATATCTTTTCGAAAGAGCTGGTGTAGATATAGATTGGGTATTTAAGTCAGACGAAATTCTTGAAGAATCAAGACCAACATTTGTTGAAAATTATCGTAAGGGCGAGCTGGTAAGAAGGGAGACCGAAAGAGAAAAAGCAGGATTAAGATTGCAAAGATTCCCGTTATCACCTCAACTTTTAAGCATAGTTACTAGAATTTCAAGGAACCCCAATAAAGCTTAGCTTCCTATTTTAAACTCCACCACATCGCCGTCGTGCATGATGTAATCGCGGCCTTCAAAGCGGGTTTTACCATTCGCCCTACTTCCTCTCCATCCGCCATTTTCGACAAATTCATGATAAGCCGCAACTTCCGCCTTTATAAATTTCTTGGAAAAATCAGTATGAATTACTCCCGCGGCATCGACCGCATTCATATCCTTTTCTATGGTCCACGCCCGCACTTCTTTCTCTCCTGCCGTGAGGAATGAAATTAGTCCAAGCATTTCATAACCTTTCTCAATTACTCTCTCGAGTCCAGATTGTTTTAATCCTAAACTGTTTAAGTATTCTTTTTGTTCACCGGCAGATAGCTCCGCAAGTTCTGCTTCGATCTTGGCGGAAACCGCAATAGTATCCTCCCCAAATTCTTTTTTCAAATCTTCTTCTCCTACGTTTGCGATGAAGAAGGTCGGCTTTGCCGTAATAAGATTTAGATTTTTTGCCATTTCCTTTTCTTCCTCTGTAAGCTTTACGTCTTTTGCCAAAATTCCGTTATTAAGCTCGTTCCGAAGAGTTACTATTACCTGCCAGCGAATTCTATCCTCTTTTGTGGTTTTTCTTGGCGGAAGCTGCTTGATAAGAGTCTCAAGATCTGCCAAAATAAGTTCGGTGTTGATAGTTATTTTATCATCTTGAGGCTTGGGCTCATCTGAAACATGGACTATGTTGGGATCCTTAAAATATCTCTGGACGTGACATATAATATCTGCTTCACGTATGTGTGATAAGAATTTATTTCCAAGGCCTTCGCCCTGAGACGCGCCTTTTACGAGCCCCGCAATATCGATAAATTTTACAATTGCAGGTTTTATGGGAGGCAAATTTTGCATTCCTTCTTCTTCTTTTGTAATTTCCGCAAGCTTTTCGAGTCTGTCATCGGGCACAGGAACAATCCCTACATTTGGTTCAATGGTGGTAAATGGGTAATTCCCTACTCGGGCAATCCCAGAGCCTGCTTGTCCCGCCGAAGCTTCAGCGAAGGTGGACTGTTTCTTAAGGAGCGCGTTAAAAAGCGTGGATTTGCCGACATTTGGCAATCCGATAATCGCAATAGAAAGATTCACATGTAGATTATATCAGAGCACGAAGATTGTGCCAAAAGAAATAAGAAATTCTTGACTTATATTATAAATAGAATATAATTTCAGAACTGCTCTCTCTATGACACCAGATTCTCCTGCTCTTAATTTTATCTTCATCAACGGCAAAGGCTCAGGAGGCAAAGATACTCAGGCGAATCTTTTGCTTGAAACAATTCCCAACTCCATAAGACTTTCTACGGGTGACATTTATAGAGGAGCTAAATCACAGCAAGGAGAGTACGCAGGATTTTTTTCTAGAATTGAGCCATATATTGAAGCAGTTGATAAGCAAGGTGCACTTATACCGGATGAGGTTATATTCCCTATAGTTGAAGCTGTCATAGAAAAAAATGCAGAAAAAGGTATTACTACTTTTATATTTACGGGGTTTCCAAGAACCATTCCTCAACTTGACTCGACGGATAAGCTCATGGAGACCCTGCGACAGCGTCATGCCGTAGAAGCAAGTTTTGCTTGCATTGCGATTCTCGATGAGCACTCGAGAAAAAGAGCTGGAGGAAGATATGAAAGCGCCTTGAGGGAAAATACAAAACCGCGACCTGACGACATTCCAGAAACTGTTGAGAAAAGGCTTGAAATATATAGAAAAAATACAAGCCTCATGCTTCACAAACTTGCAAGAGAAGGAAGACTTGTTGTAATCAAAGGAAGCGAAGGCATCCAAGAAGTCTGGAGACGAACAAAAGAAAGACTCGAATCCCCTACTTCCCGTCCTTCAAAAGAAATAAGTTAATCAACTTAAGACTTTTTAAGTTGCTTGATATTCTTAGATAGTTCAATTTTCAGAAGGAACTTGAGTATTTGATATAATCTCACCAAGATATTCACTTGATACCCATCCAGTCCTCGATTCATCTCCAATAAAAACTCTCTTACTAACAAAATCCCCATCTTCTACTTGCCACATTATTGTAGCTTCATGATTGACGTCATCCAGAGTCACAACCGGGCCTGCTATTATGCGTAGCGTCCATCCATCATAAACAGCAGGCCGATGATCGGGATCAATTCCCGCATCAGCTTCTTCTCTTAAGAAAATTCCCGGTCTTGCATAATCATCATAATCGGAAATTCTGATAACATCGCCCACTTGATAATCAACGGATTCATAAACCCTACCATCTACTACAGTCTCATTGCCTCCGAAAAGCTGTCTCGCGTAATCATACTTAGCGCCTATAATAGCGGCCTCAGCCTCATGACCCGTCGCGCGAGCATAGGCAATTTTTTTTCTAAAACTGACTCCATCATTAATGTAGTCTGAGAGAATTACTGACAACTCGGTTTCATCATCATAAACGTATGAGAAATCATCAGAAGAAATCAGCGCCGATTCCGTTATGTTCTCTCCATATTGTTCAAAAAGTTCGGAAACTTTTTCCTTATAGTCTTCTAAAATTTGAGGGTTTTGCGCAATTAAATAGTCTGTAAGAGATGTCCCAACTCTAAAATCTCCGTCAGGAATAGAATAAACTTGCAACAACAAAGTATCTTTTTCAGTATTTTCGTAAGGGTTTTCATTCTCCCAACTTATATATTCGATTCTTGCATTTGTAGGTAATGGCATATCTGCTTTCTGTATAAACTGAAGGCCTTTGGCCAATTCTTCTAAGCTTTTCGTCCTTGCAATTGGGGGCACATCTCCCATCTCTAATTTGACATTTTCAGAAAGCCAGAAGATATCATCGATTCCTTCGAAAGAATTAAATTTCTGTCTGTAATACCAAAATCCAGTAGTATCAGTATCTAACACATCTTCAAACGTATTGTTAAAGAGATAGTCGACATAAGCTGTACCCAAGACAAAATCATTTGGATTTTCAAGATTAAGCTTTCTTCCTCCGTTAAAAATAATCGTGTGCCCCTCGTTTTTGACGAAAGGGTCTTGCGGAAAAGAGCTATGCGCCCACATCGCACGCACTTTAGCTACGGTCAAGCCGTTAGACATAACTCTTAACTCTTCTTGTGAAAGACCCTGTCTTCTATAATTAAAATATTCGTTATTTATGTCTCGTGATTCCTGGTAAAGCTGCAAAACCTTTTCTGGTGAGGCTTCGTCTGAATGCGGAAGCTCCTCAGGAGATGCTGAAGCTGTAGGCCTACCATCATTTCCTTGTTGATTATCCGATCCTCCAAGTATATCGCATCCCGCTCCTCCAATGACTATTGCAGCAAGAGTGGTTCCCTTAAGTAAGGCATTTCGTCCTAAGGAAAGATGATTATCTCTGTCTCTAAGCATAAAAGTATTATATTCTTAAAGATAAAAAAGTCAATCCTGTTTTAATTAGTCTTTGGCTCTTTTATTTTCTTTATATCTTCGATTAGTTCTTTCCTTATCTGATCAACCGCCTGTTTTATCTTTTCTTCAACATTCTTCGTCTTCTCTTTAATATGAAGCCAAACTTTCTCGTGCTCCCCCTCTTCAACAAGCTCCAGAAACTTTTTATTATCTTCCCCCTCAAGACTTGATGCAATTGTATCCATAACTTCATGGTGGATATTTTTGTGTGCAAGATCAAGAAGTTCTTCCTTTTCCGTAATGCTTATATTAAGTCCATCAAGCTCCGTACTTAGAATTTTTATATTCACCAGATGACTGTAGAAATATTTCTTTTTCATAGATTGATAGGACCTAAAGGAATTGTATCATTGGGGTCATTGATGAAAAAGTATAAAACTCCGCCCTTGCGCGGCCCTTGATGGATACCCAGATAATACATTACTTCAGGTGAGCCTCCCAGATGCTTTCCTGTCCAGACCGCAGGTCCGGCGTCTGCAATATCACTTACTATTGCCTGCCCGGTCTTAGGATTTACAACGAGCATTTTTCTATATTTGAAAAAATCCCTGTACTCAGAAGGCCTTGAGTTGTAATCTACTGCGAGAAAGCTCTGAACCGCAATATACCATTTCTCCCGCTCTCTATCCTCAACCGTCAACTCCTCCTTCGAATTTGCGAAATATCCCCACGCCCCGCGTCCGGGAGCCATTCCCGAAGAATAAAAATTCTCACTTTCACTTTCACTATCAAAATGTCCGTACATTGTGTCTCCCGGATAGCGCATGAGGTGCTGTTCAGCCCCCATCATCCCGTAAGTTCGATTCAATCGCAGTCCGTTAATATCCGGAACTACTTCCATATTGAAATTTCTTGAAAGAATTGCCGAAGTACTCGCCTCTTCCTCAGGAGTTAAACTTCTCATCTCCGAAGGCACTACTGTTTTTAAATCCGTCAGTAATTTTTCAATTCTGCTTGCACGATTTTCTTCAATAACCAGCGGTGGTGTTTTTGTAGCTGCCTGAGCAAATGCAGTCGCTGGGTTAAGATTGGTCGAAAGCATTATGAGGCTTGCCGCGCCACTTGCAATCTTATCTTTAGCGGGAATTCGGTCTATGAGAAACGCGAGAGTTTCCTTATGCTTTTCTTCGAATCTTTTCCGGGCCGCCTCGTGCTTCTGCGACCACTTCTCTTTAAGAGTCTGGTAATGGGAATTTTTCTGCACTTTACTCAGTATAGCAAAGAAGCAGGAAATTATGAAGTAAGATTGCATTATCACAATATTGTGATATAATTATTCTATATGGATTGGGAAACTCACAAAAAAATTCTCCTGAAAGACCCTGAATTTAGAAAAGCCTTGGAAGAAACTCGTCTGGAATATGAGGTGGCACGCGAGATTATTCGAGGAAGAATCAGGAGCGGCCTGACACAAGCTCAGCTTGCGAAAAAACTTAAAACCCGCCAATCGGTAATATCGCGCGCTGAAAGTGCATCATCACTCCCCTCTCTTTCATTTCTTAGAAAAATGGCAAATGCCCTCGGCACATCTCTTCACGTACAATTCAAGTAATAACCACGGTGGCATGTACTGAGCGGAGCCGAAGTGCAATAGAAGCCCTTCGGTAAACTCAGGACAAGCAAGGAGATTAAGAAGTGCTTAAGGAAGACCTTGGGTTTTTTGGATTAAAGGCATTTATATTTTTTGTTGCATCCAAAATCTCAATTCCCAAAACTTTACCATTCTTGTCTTCATCCACTATAATAGAACTGGATATCTCACGACTCGCGTCGTATTTACCCTTTGCTAATTTAAAATAAACAGCGTCTATTTTTGGATCGTAATGTATTTTCATATTATTTTTTTCTTAAGTAATAACCGCTGATGACAGTTATTTTCGAACCTTCTGTTATGGTTACTGCTTGTAATATTTTACCACCAAACGATTTTCTCCACAATCGCCTATTCTTGAAACTTTGACTTGTTTCGGTTGGATTCATCACTACTTCAAGCATTCTTTTTTGAGATATATTACGCTCTTTAAGTTGAAATTTAGCATGATCCGAAAATACAACTGGCATGAGGAAATTATATCACGCGCTGGTTGGGGCGGAAAATCAAGGAGTTTGTTCGATTTACGGAAGGTTTATTCTTGTAGTAGTATCAGTTCTATTCCGATGCTGTTGTAAAACTAAAGCTCTGCCTCCATTTGAAATCTCAAGAAAACTTCTTTTATCCTTAGCGAAAAAAGTAACCCTACCTTCGTCTCCATAAATTACCACTGTTGAAATTTCTGTAAGATGGTGATAATCTTCAGCCAGTACTTCTCTTCTTTGTCCTGTAGCTATGACGGGATTTTCTCTAAGCCAAGCATCTTTCTGATGAGGATAAAAATCTAGAGTTATTCGCGTAACGTCATCTCCGACTTTGTAGAAAAAGTGACTTTGCAAACCTTTACCTAAATCTTGAGACGCACCATCCCAAGCGGGCATTAAATCTTTTATCATCCCTATTTCAAAATCGGCATACGGAATTTCTGTTACATTTGCTTCAGGTCTTGTCTCAGTAGTCATCGTGGACAGATTATAAAATATAAAAAATAAATAGTCAACAATCTAAGGTTGAGGCGGGAAATCAAGCTATGAAATTACTTGAAATATTTTTCAAGACCCTCGGGGATTACTATTGTTTCACCCAGTATTGATTCTTCCGTCTCAGAATCACATAAATTAGGCTGAAATACCAAGACACCATCACTGACTTCCTTAAGAGATCCCATAACATCTATCCCATCTTCGCGCAATACGGCCACGAATGACCTAAAATCAAACGGGTTTTCCTGTGTAATTACTACTTTCATAGGCGGAGGTTTTTCATCCTCAGAGAACCACTTTGCCAAACCTCTTGTCGCTATTCTTACGGCGTTTTCTTCCCGTTCACCCAATCGCGAATAGTCATTTACATTTTCTGAATTACCGGTTTCCGAATCGGACTCAAATTCCATAGTAAGTTAAAAATATACCAAAAATCCCGATTAAAGTCAAACTATAAGATTAATTTGGGGGCGGAAAATCAAACAGAAGCTATTTTAAATATTTGTCAAAAAGAATTATGAATGAGAGGTTTGGAGATTATAGACAAGTTGGCTATCCAGTTATGGTTAGGCTCGTAGAAGAAATGGCTAAAAAAATTGGAAATGAGGAGCTGCCAGAAAGAGGGTACGCTCTGTAAATGACTTTATGAAGATTTAAATAGTGCGCGGATATTTTTTAAAACTTTATCTGTAGTTTTACTAGATAACTTCCCAACAGTCTTTTTTATAATAGTCGTATCAGCCGTAAACAGCTTATCCGGCCGTACGTAGCTGACAATTGGTAAACCACCTGTTGCAAAATCAGTCGATGTAAGACGAATTGATATTTTGCTTGAATATGGCTTTGAAGTAATTTGACACAGAATAAGGTTATTAAATTCAACGTTTGCCAAAACAAGCGCCGGTCGTACTTTCTGGCCTTTCAAATCTGAAAATGGAAATGTAACGAGAACAATACTGCCTACTGCAAACTTGCCCATGCGGTTTCCTCTTCCGGCCGATTCCAATCAGCACCGAGTGTTTTTTCAGATAGGAGTAATGCAGCAGACGCAGACCTATTCTTCGTAGGCGCTGAAATAATTCGTATCTCACCCTTTTTTACCTGCAATTCAACTTGATCGGAAATACCGCTTTCAGCAATCAAGGGCTTTGGTATACGTATCCCGCGAGAATTCCCTATCGCAATTAGTGTGGTTATCATAGTAATTACATTGTAAGTACAACTAGTGGTTTTGTCAAGTCACAATTCTCTGACTCCACTCAGAAGATTCCAGGAAAATTTATGCTATTTCGGGGGCGGGAAAATCAAGCACTTCCCTTCCCTCCCACCAAATTTTCCAATCATATTCTTAATTTTTAATAAAAAACATATCATTCAAACCAACAATTTCAGATTTTCATTCCATTATTCTATCGAATGATGGAATATGATACTATAGATTTATGCTAAAGACCAGACATTTAGAAAGAATTGTTAAGGGGTACTCAAATCATAGAAGAATTCAAATATTGGAACTTCTTGAGAAGGAACCTGAACTTTCAGTCAGTGAAATTGCGCAAAAGGTTAAAATTGATCTTAAGAACGCAAGCCAACACATAAGACGCATGGCAATCGCAGGACTTATTCTCAAGAGAAATCAGAATAAAAATGTCCGCCACAAGTTATCGGATAAAGGAGCATCTACTCTTAGATTCTTAAAAAAACTGGAACAACTCAGATAATTCGATCTATCGTTCGCGCGAATGATGGAATAAATCGCTCCGTACTGCTCCACTCCACTCATCTATTAATTAGTACTTAGATCTGGGATAAATTTGTTGGGACGGGAAATCAAGCGGAAGCTATTTTAAATATTTATCAAAAAATTCCACTGTGTTTTGCATTGCCTGATTAAAAGTACCGCCTGATAAATTGTGCCCGCCGTTTGGATACTCATTTAGCTCATGGACAATCGTTGTCTTATCCAAAATACTCGTAAAATTCCTGCTGTATTTTATATCAACTACATTGTCATCAACCGCATGATTTATCTGAATTGCGCCTTTTATTTCAGTAAGATAATTTGTCATCGGTACCTGTTTCCAGAAATCTGAATTGGGATCAAACTGCCCGTATTTTGCGAAAAGTTCATTTCGTTTTCGTCTGACCTCAGAGCTCTGACTAGGCGGGCGGTAAGAATTATCCTCAATACTAAACTGCGCAAAATCTTCATATGTATAGACAGCTCCCGCCCATATAACAATTGCAGGAATTTCGGGTTTACCGGCAAGTGCACGCGATACGACATTCCCTGCCATGCTGTGCCCCCAAAGCCCGACTTTATCGGGATTTACAAAATCTGAACTTTGCAAAGCAGAATATGCATTAAGTGTATCGATAATATAATCGGATGAATAATATGCCCCTCCCGATTCTCCCTCGGAATCATCATGACCGCGCAGATCAATCTTGAAAACTACAAAACCATTGCTCGCAAGATAATCAACATAAGAAGTGTAATTTACTAAAGTCTGGTATTGGCTTGGCGGAATATATCCGTGGACGAAAACAATTGCAGGGAAGCCTTCTATCGGCTGGGTACCAGACGGGATAGTCAATTGTCCATTAATTTTTAAGCCATCTGAATTATAACTGGCAAGATAAGAAGTGTAATTTGCATTTTCAGAAACTTTCTCAAGATCTCCCAAATGACTTTTATATTCTCTGTTTCTTAGGTATGGAATAGTCAGTTCTTCAAAAGGAAATGGAGTCGGGCTTATGCTTGCGGTTTTCTTAGTTTCTAAACTTGGGCTGACCAAACTTAGCTTACTGTTCTCTTCCTGTCTCAAAACTAAAACCATGCCTCCAGCCATCAATACTAACAATAGAACAATAACAGCAATTATTATTTGCTTTTTTCTCTTTGGCTTATCCGATAACATTTCAGGATTAATGTTTTCCTCTGTCATATGTCTTTTATATAATACCTTACATTATCTTTCGGATTTATAAGGTTGTAAAGATATATGATATCCTCATCCGAATGCCTTATACAGCCCGAGCTTCCTTCGTTTTCAGGAGACAATCTTGTCATATCATTATTAATTCCGTGTAAGCCGAAATATCCGGGGAGCTCCCAATTACATTGTCCTCCAAGACATTCTTCATAAGGCTGCGGTCCGTATGGATATTCATCAGTTACGGGAACATCAAGTTTGAGAAAATACGGCGCGGTTTCGGGATATTCGCTGGCATCAAATTTATCGGTGATAATCCAATACTGCCTTCCCAAAAGCTGTGGCAGCGGTGTCGGCCGCTTTCCGGGAATTCCGGTTTTGACTTTAAAAGTCTTGATAAGCTGGCTTTTGTTTTCATCTCCCGGAATTCCTTGGTAAAGTTTTTCTATATTTGATTTTCTCAAAAGCATGAGCCAGTATTTTTTCTCTTGCGGAGCTTCAATTATAGGTTTTGTTTGGAAACTGTAAAGCTGATTAATTATATTAAACAGCGGAATTATCAAAAAAATGACCATCAGAATAGGAATTAATTTTTTATTCGTGATAAAATAAGAGGCTATGTTTCGGCCGAAACTCTTTTTGCTTATTTTTTCTGTATCACTTGTTGTCTTAAGCTTAATATTTTTTGTCATAAATAAGAATACACCCAATTCCGTAAGTAATAATCTTACCACATCTTTTGAAGAAAAACCCACTCCAACTCCTACTGTTTCCCAGCTTCAAACTCCTCCCCTCAGAAAAGTGTTGAACAATAATTATCATATCTTTCAAAGATTCAATAATTGCGGGCCTGCAAGTCTTTCCATGCTCCTTTCCTACCATGGAATAAATAAAACTCAGGAAGAAATCGGACAAGATCTTAGACCCTACCAAATTTCTTCCGGTGACAATGATGATAAGTCGGTAACTCTTGTTGAACTCTCAGAAAAGTCGAAAGAATACGGTCTTATTCCCTATCATAGACCAATGGGAAATATAGAGCTTATTAAGCTTTTTATAACTTATGATATTCCGATTGTCGCACGGACTTGGACCAAGCCAAACGAAGACATCGGACATTACCGAGTGATTAAAGGTTATGATGATGAAAGCCGGGAAGTCATCCAGGATGATTCTCTTCAGGGAAAAAATTTAAGGTACTCTTATGAAGACTTTAATGCTTTGTGGGAAAAATTTAATTTCGAGTTCTTAGTTTTAGTTTCTAACGATAAAAAAGAAATTGCAGAACAAATCCTGGGCGTTAATGCTGATGAGAAAACCGCGTGGGAAAATACAGTTGTTTATTCTGAAAACAAACTTGCAGAAAATCCCAGTGACATTTACTCAAGGCTTAATTTGTCCGTCGCGCTCACCAATGTTGGAAATTATAAACAGTCTACTGAAGAATTTGAGAAAGTAGAAAGTCTTCTCCCCTTCAGAACTCTTTGGTATCAGATTGAACCAATCGAGGCCTACTTTGAACTGAAAAACTACGACAGAGTATTTGAAATTACCAACCGGATCCTGAACAACCATAACCGCGCGTTTTCAGAACTTTATATATTAAGAGGAAAAATTTATCAGAAACAGGGGGATTTGGAAGCAGCGCGCTTAGAATTTGAAAAGGCTGTGTTTTACAATGTCAATCTTAAAGAGGCTCAAGTCGCGCTTGCATCAGTTTAAATTATAATTTAGCGGGGTTAACTCTAATAATTCTATCATCTTCACTTTTCGGAATTCCCCTTCCATCCCTGTTGCTAGTTGTAATATAAAGCACCCCATCATGTCCTAAGATTACTTCCCGCAGTCTTCCGTACTGCCCTACAAAATGTTCTTTAAGCTCTCTGACTTGATTATTTTCTATAACTGCCTCGTACAAAGACTGTCCTCTTAGTCCTGCAAAGAATAACGAACCTCCTACAAATGCTGCTCCGGCCGGAGCCCATGTGGTGTTCGGACCGGAATTACGCACTGGAGTTATCATCCCAGATCTTGTTTCATTTCCCTGAATAATATCCCAACCATAATTTTTTCCGTATTCAATGAGATTAATTTCATCAAGACCTGTCGGAGCGGACCTGCCATGCTCTGTCTGCCACAAATTGCCATTCTTATCCCACGCAATCCCCTGCGGATTCCTGTGCCCATATGAATAGGTTAAATTTCCAAACGGATTTCCGGATGCAGGTTTTCCCTCATCAGTTGTACGCAGAATTTTTCCCGCGAGAGAATTTCTATCCTGCGCAAGTGATGGATCCTGCGAATCACCTGTCGTTATATATAAATAGTTGTCTGGGCCAAACTTAATTCGTCCGCCGTTGTGATTGGAAGCCCCGGGGATACGATCTACAATTATCTTCTCATCAGTCATTTTTGTATCATTTAATGTAAATCTTGAAACGCGGTTTAAAGTGTTGTTATTTTCTCCGCTGTAGGTATAGTAAATGTAAACATAATGATTGCTTGAAAAATCAGGATGAAGCACTATCCCAAGCAGTCCTCCTTCGCCTATTTCCTTTACACTTTGTGCGGTAGAAAATTCTATGGATCTTACTTCCCCGTTTTTATTAAGCAGGTGAATCCTTCCCGCACGCTCTGTAACAAGCAGGCTCCCATCAGGAAGAAATGCAATTGCCCATGGAGTATCGAGATTTTGAGCAATTACTGTTTCTTTTGGAATATCTGTCTTAGTCTGAGAAACCGAAGGAGATACTTTAGCAAGATTGTTTATGATATTCGGCGGAGCTATTGCTTTTTTGTTTTGGAAAACCAAAAAGATAAGTGTGCCAAGAATTATTATCCCAAACAGAAGAAGAATTTTCCTCGACAATTTCATGAAGCTATTATACCAGACAGACATTGAGTGGCAAAAGAAGCAAGAGGATTGGTGGAAAATCAAGCCTTTCCCGTATCTTGTATAATTGGATTGTGAAGATTTCGGTTATTGCGCATCCTAATTCGAAAAAGACCCTGCCTGCCGGCAGGCAGGCAAGAGTTGAAAAGGATTTATTGGAGACCCTACATGTTTATGTCAGCCAACCCCCGCTTGAAGGCAAGGCAAATAGAGCTGTAATTGAAGCTCTTGCGGAATATTTTAAAGTAAAAAGAAATTACGTAAGACTTCTGTCAGGCGAAAAATCAAGGGTTAAACTTTTTGAAATTATAAAAGATCAATAACATTTACCCAAATGTAAATGCGTAAACTTCTGCATTACCGTCTTCAAATTCGATTTTTAAGATATGGCGTCCGGGAGTCGGAAGATTAATAAGCTTGTATAATCTGTCTGAATCAACATTCACTACTCCATTATGATTATCCTCTCCAAAATATTTTAATTCCCCATCGAGATAAACCTTAAAACTTGAGGTTTTGCCTTTGGACCGGGCGACCAGAAAGACTTCTTTTGATTCAAAATTAAGATGCAATTTGGAACTCTTGGCAGGGCTTGCGTACTCTGACATAATATTCCACACACCTTCGTAGGCAAAATAATTATTGGGTAAATTTTGAGGAGATGTATAAACCCCTGAAGCATCTTTATTGATTTTTTCGGGTGAGGATAGATTCTGAGTTCGTAAATACCCTAGATAAGTTTCTGGAGTTTTGGAATATACTTCATATTGAGGATTTGATACGAATCCTGTGGGGATAACCGATCCGGTTTCCGCAAGAAGTTTTCGAATAACTTCTTCGCTTTCATCATATGCGCCTTCTCCAAAATGCGTGAAGCGAATTATTCCATCCTTATCAATAAAATATTTTGCCGGCCAGTAATGATTGTCGTAAGCCTGCCAAGTGGCAAAATCATTATCTTGAACAATGGGATAAGTAAGTTTAAAATCAGAAATTGCACGGGCTACATTATTTTCATTTTTTTCAAATTCAAACTCAGGCGAATGAACCCCAATTATAACCAACCCCTTATCTTTGTATTTCTCCCACCAGCTTCGAAGATAAGGCATCGTGCGCTGGCAATTTATGCAAGAGTATGTCCAAAAATCGATAACTACTACCTTGCCTCGAAGTTCTGAAAGCTTAAGCGGTTTACTATTGAACCAAACTCCGCCTGGAATAATTTCAGGAGCACTTGGACCCTTGGGTAATATAAGTTCTGACATTGGCTTTCCGATGTTTGTTTCCTCCATTGGTTTTTGATTTATTTCCTTAAGTTTTTGTTTGACCATTTGGTTGTCTTCAAATTTAGTCAATCCCACTCCATAATTTGGGAAGGTATTTAAAATAAAAGTTTGAAATTTCCTGTCAAGATTAAAGAAAATTCCAATAGCAGTAATGATCATAACGACACCGAAGGCTTTTTGTATCTTTGCTGAATTAGTCAAAATCCATGGTACGCGTCTTAATATATTCTGACCGCCAATCATAATAATAAACATCGGAATAGAAGTTCCCAAAGAGTAAGAAAGAGTGATAATAAAAGCCTGAAATGTTACAGTACCCGTAATTGCCAAAGATATAACCGATGCAAGTATTGGCCCGACACATGGAGTCCAAAGCAGCCCAAGAGAAAGACCAATAATTAATCCCCCAAAAAATCCATGCTTCGTTTGCCCGCTTGGGGCAAAGCGGCTTAAATTACTAAACATTTTCTCCATCAATGCTTGAATTTTCGGAACGAATAAACTTAAACCAAAGATAATCAAAATAAAGATAGATACAAAACGCAGGGATTCAGCAGGGATGCCGCTTAGTCTTACAATTATTGAAAGGAATAAGGTAAAAAAGGTAAAGCTTAAGACAAACCCTACGACCACTCCGAGCGGCCGTCTTTTTCCTGTAGTATCAACAGAAGAAGACAGGATTATTGGCAAAACGGGCAATATACACGGCGAGAGTATCGTTACTACTCCCGCCAAAAATGCAAATACGACAAGTAAAATCATAACTTACTTAATATTTTCCAGAAGTTCGTCGGTTTGTCCGCCATTCCACTTTGTTAATTGATTTCCTTGTATATCAATTTGAACAAATGTGTGTTGGTAGATAATGCCATGCTTTTTAGCCAGATCTTTTTCTTCCTGATCTGTATCAGGATCGTTGTAATTAACCCGCAATACTACCACATCTTCTGGGATTTTGTTTGGGTTTGCGGTAAAATCTGCATTAGCCTGTTTACACGATGGACACCAAGTCGCGTAAAAATAGAGCACTCGACGTTTACTTGCTGCTTGATCGTACGCCTCCCTTGAATACTCAACGTAACGGGAGCCGGCACTTTTATCCATCGTGCCTTCGTCCTTTTGTATGATGGATACATCATCTTTTTTCGCCATGGAATCTGACTGCGAGGAAGATTTTTGAGAAATAGTATATGCGCCAATACCTATAGCCGCAACAATTGTAACTAGAACAAAAATTATAATTGGATTTTTCATTTACTTGATTCACCTCCCATCTTAATTATCGTAATAAATAAAAATACAAATGTCAAGTAGGCTTTACATTTTGAAATGAGAGTAAATCCTTGAAAGAAGTTTAGAAAATACCATTGCACAAAGTGCAATTACAAGCCATGGATCAATTTCATGCTTTAACGCCTGCATAATAATTCCGAGGATTAATGCTCCAACCCCAACAAGATAGGAAATTCTTCCGGCAGTGAGGATATGCATCGATTCTCTTTCATCAGAAGATTTTTCTCTAAAGATAAATGCTGCAAATGTTAAGAAAGACACAATTAATCCTACAATCAACATTGATTGCATACTCTCAGGCATACTGAGATGTCCCGGATTAAGAAAAAGAATTGCAATTCCCAGTATTGCTATTGCGCTAATCGTTTCGATAATCATATTAATTTTTTATTTTAAAAATTTTTTCAACAGACATATGAAAATATTTGGCAATCTTAAGAGCAAGTAGAACAGAAGGCGTATAATTTCCTTTTTCAATTGCGATAATTGTCTGCCGTGTTACACCAATTTCAGAAGCAAGCTGCTCTTGTGTCATATTTTTCTTTATCCTGATATTTTGCAAGTCGTTTACAACTTTGTCTTTCATTTTTTAAAAAATTGTGCTTCACCTTTACAAAATAAATAAACCTCCGAGGACTAAGAGTCCTCGGTTTCTCAGCGGGGTTTTACCGCTGC
>ERZ1292625.1062-Hain-H41-01um-R1-1062-length-35946-cov-5_pt1 | contig 26320 bp, 32 predicted proteins | sample MGYA00564400_ERZ1292625 | MGnify/ENA primary metagenome ERZ1292625 (study PRJEB36523, sample SAMEA6512639) | groundwater metagenome | collected 2019-01-08 | study: AquaDiva: Metagenomics assemblies of 32 groundwater samples | reverse complement strand
CAAGCAGGTCCATTGGCGACGAGGGCACGTAGCCGATCGGGTCCGGGTCGGCGTGCCACGCCCCGCCCGCGAATCGATACCAGATCTGCGAGGGCGTGCGGTCCGCGGGCGCGGCATCCGAGCACGTCCACCCGACGGCCACGACGCGGCCCCCGAAGACGCGCATCGCTTGGCGGCGCACGCATGGGCCGGCGGGCAACGGCTGCAGCTCAAACGTGCGCGGGGCCGTCTGACGCCACCACGCGAATGGGGGGCCGGTGAGCGTGTCGACGGGTGGCGAGCCGACGAGGTCAAGGCGGCCGTCGCCGTCGATGTCGGCGGGGGTGAGGACGGGGGGAAGAACGAGCGAGACGTTTCCGTGCGCCCCCGCGCAGCCCCACAACACGCCGCGCGCCTCGACGCAGTCCGCCGCGCCGTCGCCGTCGAGGTCCGTTGCGGCGCTCGTGAATTCGGGTGCGCCGACATCGACGACGCGGCCGGCTTCGATCTGGTAGCGGCGCGCTGTCAGCGACGGGAGATCGCCGAGGATGAATTCGCGATCCGAGACGAACGCCGGCGCGCCGATCTCCAGCGTGTTGGCGTCCGACCGAGACGCGGTTGTGCCGATCTCGACGAAGCGGCCGGAGAGCGGCGCGGCAAGTCGTGGCGGGTGCGCGGGATCAGGCGCCGGCGCGGCGGGGGCGCACCCGAGCGCAACGACGGCGAGCAGCGCCCGCGTCACGACTTTTTGAGGAGCTGAACCGAGAAGAACGCGAGGCTCGAATCGATGCCCGCGCTTTGCTGGAGTTGATCGTTGACGGTGATGGTCAACTCGAAACCGGGAGCGGTCCCGGGAGGCACGCCGTAGGCGAACGCCGCGACCTTCACTTCGTCGCCGATCTTCGCGCCCGTGAGCACACACGCCCCCGCGCCGACGCGCCCCTGCATGGCGAGGTTGACAAGAAACGTATTGCCCCCGTCGATGCGCGTGCCGACGATGGTGTTGGTTGCGATCTTCGCCGCTGTGACCGCGCTACCCCCGAGCTTGGACTCGGTGACGGCGGCCAGTCCGATCTTCGTCTCGACGACGGAGCCGGCCCCGAGGTAGGCGTCCGTGACACCGCCCGCCCCGACGTTCTGGAGAGCGGCCCCGGCGGCGAGCATGGCGCCGGAGATTCCGCCCTCCGGGATCAGGTCCTCGGCGCCGACGTTGATCCACTTCGCGCCGTCGAACCCGAGGACGTCTTGCACGGCGGGGGCGGCCGCATCGACGGTCACGCCGTCGAGGGACGTGGCATCGCCAGATCCGCCCGGCGGGTACGGGGGCGGGAAGCCCACGCTACACCCCCGTCCCGAACACGCGCACCGTCGCCGGGGCGCCACCCCCGTTGAAGAACGCGACCACGGGCGCCGCGCCCCACCTCGGCAGCGCCTCGCCGAACGCGACGGCCGCCGTCAACGGGAACTCGTTCGCATCGGCCACGACGGGATCGGGCTGTCCGGTCACGGGCCCGCTCTCGTAGGTGACGCTGGCCGCGCTGGCGAGCACGTAGAGGGCCGGCGCCTTCTCGGGGATATTGAACGCCCCCGCCGCGCCGCCCGCGAGCGCCGTGGCAACGAAGTTGTCGCCCGGGGCGGTGAGCACGGTTGCGCCCGTGCCGGCGATGTCCACGGCGATCAGCTTGTCGGATCCGGTGAGCGCCGCGATGGCCGCCTCGACGAGCGCCACCGTCGAGACACCGCTCTCGTAGTGGATATGGAGCGCCGTGCCGCTGCGCGCGATGGTGACGCCCGCCGCCGCCGCGCTGTCGCCGGTGGCCTGCACCGTGTAGGCGTTGCCACCGGTGCCGCCGATGGTGGCGCGCACCACGGTATCCAGATTGCCCGCGGCGAGCGTGCCGAGGTCCTTGGTCGCCGCGCCGCTGGTGAGGTTGGAGCGGGACACGCCCGCCGGGATGGTGACGGTGCCGAAGCGCTTCATGGTCGGAGCATATCACCGGCCGAATATGAAAGCGCCCCGCCGCAGTGAAGCGACGGGGCGCCGTTGGTCTGGGCCGGTCGGGCTACGCGAGCGGGATGTAGAAGACGTTCACGGTGACGCTGCCGGCCGTGAGCGTGTTCAGGTTGCCGCCCGCCGTGAACTTGATCGCGATCTGCTCGCCGCTCTCCGACGCGAGCGGGTAGCCCTTGACGCCCGAGGTTCCCGCCTTCGGGAAGCCCGTTGCGCCCGTGCGCACGTTCGTCGACGTGATCACGGAGTCCACATCCGCGCCGCCGCCGTTCTCGCCGACCTCGACGTCCACGGCGATCGTGTCGACCAAGTCCTGAAACGCGGTAAACGTGGTCAGCTCGTGCCCCACGATGCGGGCGTTGGCGGGGAGGATCGCGCCGATATTGATCGTGGCGGTTGCCGCGGCGCCGAACGCGCCGTCATTGAAGGCCACGGTGACCGTGCGCTTGACGAGGCCCTGCACGGCCGCGCCCCAATCGGGCTGCGCGCCGGCGCCGGCGGAGACGAGCACCTCGCCCGCCGCGCCTTCATCGGGCGGCACGGCCGGGATGCCGGCGTAGTCACCCCACGTGATCGCCCGCGCCGCGGTGGCAAGGCTGGTGAACGTGTGCGCGAAGGTATCTCCCGCATTGCGCAGCGCGAGCTGCACCTTGACCACGATGCCGCTGACGAAGGTGTAGATCCCGCTGGCCGCGTGCCGTCCGTCGGCGACGAGGATCCAATTGGTCCCGTCGAACTCGATCAGGATCCAATCGTCGAGCACGTCGCGCGTCCACGGGCCGCCGTTCGCGGGCGTCACCACCAGCGTGTCGGTGCCGGGCGTGCCGATGGTGCCGAGTTTCACGATCTTGCGTTGCCCGGCGACGCCGTCGGCGAGGGTCTGGACCACGCCGGCCGCGGCGATCGTCGAGAGGGTGAGGCGAGAGGTCAGATCGATCGCACCCGCGCCGGCGAGGGACTGGCGCACGGCCATCAACTCCACGATGCCGGCCGCATCGGGGAAGGTGACGATGCGCGTGGCGGTGGCGAGCGATCGGAACTGCGAGAAGAACGTCCCCGCGCCATTCCAGATGCGCGCGGCGAGATCGTCGAACTGACCGAGGATGCGGACGGTGCGGCCGTCGGAGACGAGCGCCCACGCCGCGCCGTTCCACTCGATGACGATGCTCTGCCCGACGGCTTCGAGCGTCCACGGGCCTCCCGCCGCCGGGGTGATGACGGCGGTGTCGGTGCCGGGCGCGGTGACGACCGTCGCCATGATCCGCTTGCGCTGCCCCACGTACTCGCCGCTGGCCAGCGTGAACACCACGCCCGCCGCGCTCGTCTCGACGAAGCTCGTCTCGGTGCTCACCGACAGCGCGCCCGCGCCGATCTGGGTGTCGGCCGAGGTCGCGATCGTCACGTTGCCCGCGCGGTCGGGGAACACCACCGCGCGCGCGGCGGTGGCCAGCGTCGAGAAGGTGGCGGCGAAGGTCGCGGCCGCGTTGCGGATGATGAGGGTGAGGTGCGCGAAGGTCTTCGCCCCGGTGTTGGTCTGCGCCGCGTCGGTGAGCATGACGTTCGTCTCGCGGGCGATGACCGGGGTGTCGGTGTCGAGGACGAACGGCGCGTTGTTCGTGAACTGCCACGCGGTGTGCGCCTGCGTGCCCTCGCGGACGGTGAACGTCTTGCCGTCGACAAAGTCCGCGGAGACGTTCGCGTCGGCCGCGCGCGCCGCCTTCCACGGCGTGCCCGCCGAGCCCGCGTCGATCACCTCGAACAGGCCGCGCTCGCTGCCCGTGCCTGCGTCCTTGTCCCAGAACCGATCGCCCACGGCGAGGAGCACGCCGTCGACGGTGAGCGTGCCGTTGGCGTTGGCGGTCTTGGTCTGCGTCGCGGCCGCGTAGGTGTTGGCGGGGAGCGCTGCCGCGGTGAGCACGCGCACGGGGGACCACGAGGAACCCGAGAGCGACGCCGAGAAGGTGCGGATCAGGGAGTCCGCCGCGAAGGTCAGGGCCGTGGTGCCGACGGTCGGCGAACTCGCGCCGGTGTAGGCGTAGGTCGTGCCGCCGTAGGTCGTGCCCTTGCGGACGTAGAAGAGCGAGCCGCTGATCATCTCGGCCGACTGATCCCAGTTGGTGTCACGCGTGAGCTGCCACGCCACCGAAGAGGCGTCGCCGAGCCGCGTGAGCTTGTAGAGGCCGTTGTTGGCGCGCGTGGTCTGTCCGGCGAGCAACACCAGCATCCCGAGGTAGGGCGTGACGCCGTCCTCGGAGGCGAAGGCTCCCGCGCTCGACTTGGTGAGCGTGGCGCCCACGCCGCTCGAGCCGTTCGCGTAGGTGCCGGCGAGGTTCGTGGAGCGATAGACGTCCGCCCACACCAGTTGCGCGGCGCCGAGGGCCCAGCGGTAGAGCACGCCGATGATCAGAAAGAGGAGGTTTTTGGCCCCCATGTTGAGGCCGTTCATGATGGCGGCGACGACGTTCGTGTAGATGCGGTAGCCCATCGGTGCTCTCCTTGTCTGCGTCGGCGAAGGTGCCGACGGTGCTGCTACTTTGAGGCGCTGCGGCGGCTCAGCTCCGCCTTCGCTTCTTCATCGGCGACGAGGAAGTCATGCCAGTCGGCGACGTCCTCGAGGCTCATGCGGTCCAGGTCGGCGATCGAACACCACCGGGCGCGAACTAACTCCCGGCCTTCCCATCCGTCGAGGTGGTCGACGCCGGAGAGGCCGACGCTTTCGCCCGCAGGCCGAGCGCTTCGATGGCGCCGCGGGCGGAATTGAAATTTCCGAAGTGCACCGACAGCGCCTTGGCTTGGAGCATGAGCCCCGCCCAGAAGTCGCCGCCGATGATGATGTCCATCGCGCCCCGTCCGCCGCCCTGCCCGACGAGGTCCACGAGCTTCGGGTCGCCGACGTTGTTGGGGGCGTAGTAGACGCGCGTGGTCGCGAGGATCTCCAGCGTGAGGCGCTCCATCTCCTCGGGTTCGAGCTTGGCGAAGAGATCGCCGAGGAGCGCCGACAGCTTCTCTTCGTCGAGGCTCGCGAGCGCGCCGACGACGGCCGCGCCACCTGCGCCCGATGCCCCCGCCGCGGTGGCGAGCCCGACGAGGCCCGGCCCGGCGAGCTTGAGCAGGCGGAAGAACAGCCGCTGCGCCCGGAAGTAGGGGAGCTGCGTGATCTCGAAGCGGTGGCCCGCCGTCTCGTATTCGACCGTTTGGATCATCAGGAGAGCCCGCCGACGAAGATCGAGATCTTGTCGATCGTGAAGACGAAGGTGCGCGTGCTCGCCTCCTTGCCGTACTCGACGTCGGGGAACTTCTTGATCCACGCGAGCGGGCCGCTGGCGACGGTTCGGCCGCCGCTGTCGCGAAGCTCGAAGGGATAGGCGGCGGTGCCGGCCGACTCGTCGAGCTGCGCCTGCTGCGAGAGCAGGTCCATCGCGGGCGCGTTCAAGCCGAACACGACCTCGAGGCCGCCGAGCCGGTTGTTGTTGCGGACGCGCGTGACCGTGCCGTCCGTGGCGACGTGCTCCGTCCACCCGTCCTCGGCGCGCATCACCTTGGCCGACTCGGCGCCGCCGAGCAGGCCCGTGAGAGAGCCCCACACGAGCGTGATGTTGGTCCAGTCGTAGGACTTCGTCGGGAGCTGCGGAGCGGCGTTGCTCATGGTCCTTGGCTCCTACTTCACTGAGAAATGTTCACAGTGATGGCGATGGAGTTGATCGGGCTGGCATACTTCCACCGCGTCGAGACGCCCGACAGCGCGCGCGTGGCCGCGGTGAAGCTCGTCGCGTCGCTCACCGGCGGCACCGTCACCACGTAGGGCACCATGATCGGCGCCTGCGGGTTGGTCGGATCGAGCGCGTCCGGGGAGATCACGCCGGCCGCGATCCCTGCGTCGTTGCGCTTGCCGATCGCGTTGGCGATGGCGCGGCGCCCGGCGTTCGTGTTGGGGAGCTTGTTGTTCTGGATGAGCAGGTCGACGAGGTCCGCCTGCACGTTGACCGTGTACCAGTCCACGCCCCGGCGCAGGTCGATGAAGCCGTAGGTGGTGGACATCACCTTGCCGCCGCCCGCGATGACGGAGGTCCCCGTCGAGCCCAGCTCTTCGTAGTAGCCGGCGCGCCGATCCTCGACGTTGCCCCGCTGGGTGTCGGTGAAGTTGACGGGGGTCGGCCCGGTCAGTTCCTTGAGGGTCCAGTTGTCACCGCCCGGGTCGATGGGCAGGAAGTACCCGAGGGTGCAGGCGTCGAGGTATTCGTAATCCCGCGGATGCCACTGCCCGGCGGTGTAGCTCGACGCCGCCGACTTCAGCGTGGCGAGGTTGTCGGTCGCGCCGCTCTCGGCCGTGGTGGCGCTGGCGGTGTCGGCGCTCGAGACGACGAGTAGGCGCTTGTTGCTCGCGCACCACGCCGACGCGCCGGTGTTCGCGGTGGCGACGATGGCCTTGCTCTTGAAGAGCAGGCAGAGCGCGTACCAGGCGTCGTCGGCCGCGAGGATGGCCGTGAGGTCGGTCGCGACGCCGGGGTCCGTCGTCGAGTCGAGGAGGGCCATGAGATCGGACACCTTGTCGGCCGCCGTCGACGCGATGGGCTCGAGCGCGAACCAATCGCCCGCCGCGCTGCCCGTGGCGGTCACGACCGTGGAACCCGCGCCGCCCGTGGCCGCCGCGGTGAAGTTGGGGGTCGCGATGTAGCTCCAGGTGACCGTGCCATCGACGATCGCCGAGCCCGTCCCCGTCGGCCCCGCGCCCGCGCCCGCCGCGGTGCCGGTCTTCACGACGTTGGTGGCGAACTCGCCGCCCATGATGGTGTCGGCGGTCGAGGCGGCGAGGACGGTGGCGGTGCCGGCGACGCCCGTTGTGGTCGAGGTGAGCCGCAGCGCGCCGCTGACGTCGGTCGCGGTGCCGTTCGTGATGGCCGCCATGATGGCCGCCAGCTCGGCGGCGGTGACCGCGCCATCGTTCGCCACGGTGCCGCCACCGCTGGCCGTGCCCGCCGTGAAGCCGCAGTTGCCGATGGTGTCGGTGACGCTGACGATCTGGACGCTGGCGCCGGTGCCCTTGCGATCCGAGACGAGGTCGACGTTGCCGCCGTTGATGACCGCGGTGCAGTCGAAGGCGGTGGCGTTGATCAGGATGACGAGGTCGGCCGCCGCGGCGACGCCCGCGCCGGTGATGGTCTGGAGCGGGCCGCCGTTCACCTTGAACGTGAAGTTTCCGGTCCACGCGAAGGCCGCCGCAGCGCCCGCCTTCGTCGCCGCCGTCGCCGTGATGTTGAAGTTCTGCGCGCCGCCGGCGTTGAACTGCGCGCTGATCTGGTTGGCTCCGAGGGCACGGAAATCGAAGGGCCCGGCCGCGCTGGTCACGGTGGCCGCCGTTGCCGCGCCGCCCGACGTGCCGCCGACGGTGGCCTCGTAGATCTTGCCGGTGTCGTGCGTCACCCGATCGCCCGCGCCGTAGGCGGTCAGCGACGTCCACGCCGACGGGGTGAGCATCGCGACGAGGCCCGACACGATCTCGTCGTTGGTCGCGCTCGCGTCGGAGGTGAACTCCGCTTCCCACAGCGCCCCGCCGTTGTAGACGTTGAGCTTGTAGATCGTGGAGTTCGCGACGCTGGAGATCGAGATCGTCAGCGTGCGGGTCGGAAGGAGCGTGCCCTTGCCGATCATGATGACGTCGGGCGGGTTCGGCTGCGAGGCGATGGCGTTGGCCGCCTGGTACTCCGGTGTGGTGGTGGCGAAGTCCTCTTCCACCCCGTCGAGGCCCGCGCTGATGTCGTAGGTTCGGACCCGCTCCGCGGTGCCCCACGCGTTGCCGGTGTTGCTGAGGATCAGCGGGATCCCGAAGCCCGCCCGCGTGATGCCCGGCGAGGAGAGGATCACGTCGACGCTGACGATGGACGAAAGAGGCGGCATGTCGCGGGCTCCGTGGTGGCGCTACGTGGCCATACGCTACCACGGGGCCCGCTTGAGGGGAAAGCGGAGGGGTCTGCTACGCCGTGCCGGTGTCGCTGTCCTCGGGCGCGGCTGTCTCGCAGAGGCCCCAGCGCATGCAGCCGTCGTTCATGCTGGCAAAAAGCTCGACCTGCCGATCTCCGACCTTGCCGCCCCGGACCGTGCGCGACCACTCAACGACGCGGTCGATCGGCCAGCAGTCTCCGACGCCTCCAAGCGTCGCCTGAAACCACGCGGGGAGCGATTTGAGCGGCTTCGGCTTATCGTCGGCGCATGGAATGGCCCGGTCGCGGTCAAGCGAGGCGGGCATCGTGCCGCGCACGCGCTGGCGACCGCGGGGCAGCTTCGCGTTGAAGTCGGCCAGCGTGGTCATTCCGGCGCGGCGGTTGATGCGCTCGTCGAGCGGCAGCGCGCGCCATGCGGCGACCTTCGCGTTCCATTCGTCAGAGCGGCGTTGCTGGCGTGCTCGCGCTCCGTCGGCAACGTCAGCCTCAAGCTCGCGCACCAATTCGACGCGCTCAGGGTCACGATCGGCGATGTGGCGGATCTCGGACTTCCGCGCGTAGATGCAGGGCCAGCAGCCCACACGGGAGGCGCCACGTAGATAAAGAGGGTTCGGTGCAAGCCCGTGACGCCGGTGGATCGCGATGACGTCTTGCTCTGACCATCGCAGGATCGGCCGCCACACGTCGCAATCAAAGCCTTCCGAGTAATCCCATTCGGTCATCTTCGACCGGGCGGTCGACTCGGCTGCGCGGATGCCGACGGCGTTGATCACGTCCTCGCCTGCGTCGACGAGCGCGTTGATAAACTTCGCTGCTGGTTTCGCCTTCAACTCCTCCGTGCAGAACCGCCGCGCCTTCGACGGGAACATGGCCTTCCGCAAGATGAGTTGCACCATCGCGCTCCCGCCCTCGACGGCTGCGCGAACGCGCGGGCGCAGCCGCGACGCATCGATTAGGTCAACGCGAGGCACCTCGGCGCGGACGATCGTGATTGGACCGATCGCGCTCGCGAGCGGGCCCTCGACGTACTCGCGCCAGCCGGATTCCTCCCATCCCGTGTCCAGCGCCAGATTGACGATCTGCTCGTCGGGGATGCCGATCTCGCGCAGGCGCAGCCGCATCGCCGCCGAGTCCTTCCCGCCCGACACGCTGGCGATGATCTTCCGGTCCCCGATGCGGGCGCGAAGCGCGTCGAGGTCTGCGGGGGAGATCGTCGTGCTCATGCACTGCGTCTATCACATTGCAGAACGCCGCGTCTACGCCGATCCGATCGGCACCGCCACCGATCCGCCGCCCGGCATGCCCTCGATCGTCGCCGTGCCCGCCACCGACGCGATCCAATTCACGTACTCGGCCAGCGCCCGCGCCGGCATCCTACACCGCACGTCACACGAGGCCCGCCCCCGGAAGCCGATCGAGACGATGTCGGGAATCCAGTTGACCGGCCCCGGGTCAAACGGCGTGACGCCGACGGCGGCGAGCGCATCGCGTGCGGTCGGGAGCCGCAGCCGCGTCACCACCTCGTCGAGCACCGCGCGCGCCGTGGAGCCGAGCGCTTCGACGAGCCCCGCCGCCGGGGCCACGCTGCCCGGCGCCGGCCCGGTGAAACACTCCATTTGCAGCGACACCTCCCGCACACCGACCACCGTCAGCGCCACGCCGGCCGCCTCGGAGACGTAGGCCCACGTGACGGTGCCATCCACGATCGAAGCGCCTGTGCCCGTCGGGCCGCCCGCCGCCGCAGACGTGCCGCCCGTGGTGCAGCGGTAGGTTTTGTTGGTGTCGTTGGTGACGCGATCCCCCGCCGCGTAGACCGTGAGCGCCACCCAGTCGGGCACGTCGCGCTCGTCGACGAAGTCAATCCCGACCGTCGTCAGCGGGGAGAGGGAGAGGCGCACGTACTGGTACGTGGGGGCGTTGACGTTCATGTACGCCCACAGCGCCGAGAGGCCCGACGCGGTGGCGATCACGGACTGGAAGGTTGATTCGATGACGGCCCACGTCGGTTGCTGCGACATGGGCGGATCTTACCGCGAGAGGCTCACCCGGCGTTGGGGCGCTGCACCATGAACGCCCAGAACCCCGGTACGTTCGGCCATGACGCGCATTGCTGCACCTCCCAGAGCGCGCCGTCGATCGTGATCATGTCCGCCTCGTTCGTCGCGCCCTGCCCGCCCACGAGAAGTTGCGTCGCGGTGACGCCGGCCCGCGTTTCGAGGGAGCGGCGAAGCTCGGGCAGCCGCTGAAGGTCGCGCCCGCTCGCCGGCCAGATCGCCGCGTAGATCGAAAGCGTCGACGTGGCGCCTGCGGTGGCGATGCCCGCGGAGAACGTTGCAGCGGCCCGGCGCGTGACCGTGAAGGTGTCGCCGAACTCCTCGATCATCTCGGCGGCTTCGATGTCCATCGACATGCGGCTACCCCTTCCGTCCGGTGAGGAACTTGTGCGCCTTCTCGACGGTGCCGAGCACGACGCCGTAGGAGATCGCAGCGAGCATCGCGCCGGTGTCGACGAGTGGCCTTGCCCCTGCGATGGCCTTCTCGCGTGCCTTGCCCGTGCCCCGCGCCTTCGCTCGCGCCGTGCTGGGCGCGTTGGGCGGGGGCACGCCGGAGCCGTCCACGATCGTTGATCGGATGCCCGTCGCCAGCTTCAAGCCGAGGATGGAGAGCGCCGCCTCGACGGTCATTTTTCGATCGAGCACGACCTGGACGATCAACTTGGCCGCGTCGCGCTCCAGCTCTTCGCGCATGCGGTCGAACGTCGAGCGCACAAACGAGCGCTGCGGAACATGGCCGTCCTCCGTGCCGAACTCGTTCACCACGGCGATCTCTGCCACGGTGAGCGGCGACGCCTTGCCTGTCGTGGGGTCGGTCTTGTGGAGCCCGCCTCGCTCGTCGTCGCCAAGGATCCCGACTTTGACGTAGGCCCCGCCGGCGAGCGCCTGCGCGGCGCGCAGCATCTCCCTCCAGCCCTTGTCGGTGTCGCGCAGCTCGGACTTCGCCATGACGGCCTACGTGACGAAGCCGAGGATCGCCGTGGTGGTGTTGAGCAGCCGCAGGTATTCGAGCCCGTAGGAGGTCAACCCCAGCTCGCCGAATTGGAGCATGCCGCCGTAGGCACGGGAGAGCGGCCCGACGGTCTGCGAGGTGAGCGGCCCACGCCCGCGGGACTTGCCGAGCGTGGCGAGGTGCGCGGCCAGGTAGCGCGCGGCGATGTCACGGAGGTCGCCCCACACGCCATCGGTGGGGACTTCCAGATCGACCGAGATCAGGATCGCGCTCTGCGTGGCGGCCGCTACGCCGGTGGCAAGCTCGGCGGCGAAGTCCGTCACCGCGCCGCCGTTGGCGCCGAGGTACTTCCAATGCGCCGTCCCGTCGGTGATGTCCGCCGAGGTCCCCGTCGGCCCGGTTGCGCCCGCCGAGGTCCCCGCCGTGATGCAGCGGTAGACGTTGCCCGCGTTTACCACGCGCGAGAGGAGCGCGTATGGGGTGAGCGCGACCCACGAGGTCCCGAGCCAGGTAATCGCCATGGCGGCGATCCTACCCCGTCCGCGCCGCCTCCGCGCGCCGCATCAACTCGACGGCGGCGGGGTTCGGCGTGAGCGTGATGCTGGACTCGGCGCCGCCGGCGCGCCAGACGATCGCCTCGACGTCCACGCGCCACGCCGCGCGCTCGACGAGGTCGCGCACGTCGACCGGGAGCCGCGCGAGATCGGCCGCGTCGAGCGCGTCCGTCGCGCGAATCTCCCGGGGCGGGCGCATTAGACCGCTTCGGCGTTCGCGCGCTCGAACTTGTTGATCGCGGAACGGAGCGCTTCGGCCACGCTGGCGCGCCGCTCGATCGCGAGCAGTTGGCGCAGCCGGGCCTCGTCGAACAGCTCTTCCACCAGCTCGCGCGCCTTCCCCTCGTCGACGTCGGCGAGCGGCGTCGCGAGGCTCGCGACCGCGGGGCCCTCGACGAGGAAGGGCTGCCCGGCGTTCTCGGCGCGGCGGTGCGCGTGCTGGTCGCGCGGGATCTTGCCGGTGAGCAGCTGCGTCACCATGCCCGGGACCGTCTCGCCGCCTTCGGTGCGGTCGGGGTTCTCATCCTTCCACCGGCGCCACAGCCTCGCGTCGATGACGCTGGCGCCGGGGATGAGCGAGATCGCCGGACCCGGGGAGAGCGACTTGCTGGCCGCGTTCGTCGCGGCCTTGAGGTTGAGGATGCGGTGCCGCGCCTCGTTGTTGATGACCCAGACAAAGCCCTTGGGCTTGCCGGTGGACTTCGCGGCGGTGGTCTTGTCGGTGTCGGTGTCGGTGGTTGCCATGCGATAGACGCTGCCATGCGTGGGCGGGAGGCGTCAACCGCGAGGGCCAGAAACACGCGGGGCCCGGTCGCGATACGCCGCGGCCGGGCCCCTTCTTTGGTGTGATTCGTCGACGGTGAGCGGACTAGATTCCGTCCCCCACCGAGATCGAGAGCGGATACCGAACGATCACGCCGGCCGACTTCGCCACGACGGGCTGCGTGGTCTCGAGCCCGGCCGTGGTGGGCGCGAGCGGCGTCGCGTCCATCGCGAGGATGTGCTCGAACATCCGCGGGTCGCGCTTGAAGGCGACCATGCGATCCGTCGCGCCGGAGCCCGCGCCCGCGTTGTACATCCACGGGTGGATCGCCACGGGGGCGCCCATCGCCTGGCGGGTCTCCTGGAAGACCTTGATGATCGGCGTGGAGTCCACGTCCGACATCGGGCGCACGAGCTGCGTCTGGAACTGCGAGATCGGCACGATGATCGTGTCGGGCGAGTGCACCTCGTAGGTGCTGGCGATCTGGCCGCCGACGATGCCGTGGAGGTCGGCGAGGATCTCGTAGGGCGTCTTCGTGCTCCACGCCTGCGAGCCGGCCGCGCCGTTCGGGATGGTGTACACCGTGGCGTTGGCGTTGTTGAGGAGGCCGGTCATCCCGACGTCGGCTTCCGTCTCCAGCACGAAGCCCGTGGGCGGGGCCGCGGTGCCGAAGGCGGCCATGATGTCGAGCTTCTTCTCCACCGCCTCGAGCGCCGCCATGAGCGACTGCCCGACCACGTCGACGGGCTGCCCGTTGGCGAGCGCCGCGCCGATCGCCAGCAGGTCGAAGTAGCTGTAGACCAGCTTCGCGCCCACCGGGTAGAAGCGCTGGTTGATCTCCTCCTGGTAGAAGTTGGCGCGCGGGAGGTCGAGCGCCGCGCCCGGGGCGAACAGACGCGCGACGCCCGTGCGCGTGAACTTCCGCCACAGGTACGACTCGTCGCCCGGGTTGCCCTTGACGCTCGTCGGGATGAAGGTGCGGGCCTTCAGCGGCGGGATGAGCGTCGCGAAGATCTGCGTGTCGATGAAGGTGAGCGCGCGCTGGGTGAAGGCCGACTCGGCGCTGTCGTACCGGGCGCCGAACTGGCCGGAGCGGCTGTCGAAGCGGCCGAGCTGGCTGCCGGCGCGGGCGAGCCACGTATCACGAACGTGGGGCTGGATGAGGCCGGAGATTTTGAAGACTTGCTCGGTTCGCATCGGCGATCTCCTCGATCGAGGTTCAGGCCGTGCGCCCGGCTGGTTGCGCCCCCTTTGAAGATCCCCGCGGGCTGGCGTTGGGAGCGCACCTTCGCCCCGACGAGGGGATCAACCTCGTCGGTGCCCGCGTTGAAATACTGCTACGTCGGCGAGTTCACCGCGTCGATGTAGACCTCGCAGATCTTCGTGGTGCCATCGGCCGCCGTGAAGATCGGGCCCACCGCCAGCACCTGCCCGCGCGTGTCGACGACGTGGGTGTCGTCGACGTGGCGGAAGGTGCCCACCAGCGTGTTGCTCGCGCCGTCCGATTCGAAGCGCCAGAAGAGGCGCGTCACGTTGGGCGTCACCGCGGCGTCGGCGTCGACGACGACGAAGACGCGGCCCTGACGGATCACCTCCATCAGCGTGTCGGGGATGAGGCCCGGCGGGGTGCCGTCCTGGTCGATCGAGCCGAAGTCGCCCGGCGAGTACGTCATGTTGTTGAGCACGACGCCGAGGAGCACGGAGCCGCTCGCGGTCGGGAGCAGCGCCGCGCGCGAGGTGGTACCCGGCTTCACGCCGAGGCCGAACCCGATATTGGTCGACGCCTCGGCGTTGTTGGCCGAGATCGAGTCGGTCTTGCTTGTCGACATACCGGCGAAGCCGACGGGCTGTCCGGCGGCGAGGATCGAAGTCTGAACGCCCATCGTGTGCTCCTTGCGGGTCGTGCCTGTTAGGGGTGTGGGCTCGCGGGTCTACTTCGCCGCGGTGAGCGTGGGCTGGACGCCCGGGGTCTTGTACGCGTTCGCCATCGCGTCGGCCTTGGTCTGCGTGGCGGTGGCCGGGCGCGCCGGGCCGCCGGCCGGGGGCGTCATGCTGATGCGGAGGGCGTCGGAGGGCGAGAGCATCGGCGCGGTGACGATCCCCGCGTCGGCGCGCTTCGTCTCGGCGTCGTACAGAACGCCGACGGTGGCCGCGTCCATCTTGGCCACGTCGCCGACGTGCGGGGCGAGCTTGCCGACCACCTTGCGGCGCACGTCGAGATCGGAGAGGCCGTCGATCTTCTCTTCGGCGCCGAGGTGGCGCCCGGCGGTGACGATCAGCGTGGCGCGCTCCTTGGCGCGGCGGTCGGCGCGGCGCGAGAGGCCGTCGGCGCGGCGCTGCCGGGCGGTCGCGCGCGCGTCGGCGCGGGCCTTCGCTCCGGCCTTGCGGGCGGCGTCGGCGTGCTCGGGGTTGGCGGCCTTCTCGAGCGCCTCTTCGGCGGGCGTCTCGCGGAGGGCGTCCTCCATCGCCTCGACGTCCTCCTCGACCGGCGCCGCGCCTTCGGGCTGCGGCATCGCCTTGATCGCGTCGCGCGCGGAGTGCGTGCCCATGCCGTCGCAGCTCGGGCACTTGCCGCCGCTCTCGTCGACCTTCCCCCCGCCGCACTCGTCACAGGTGACGTCGCGCTTCATCATCGCGTCCAGCTTCGCCTTGACGCCGGCGCCCCACGCCTTCACGCGCTTGCCGAAGCCGTCGAGCTTCGCCGCGCTGTCGGCGCGCTCCTTCTCGGCGGCCTGCTTCGCCTTCTCGGCCGCGTCGAGCTTCACGGCGTGCTCGCGCTGCACGCGCTCGATCTCGGCGATCACGTTGACGGCATCGGTGCCGTCGATCGTGTAGATGCGGCCGTCGATTCGGATGGTCTGCGGCATCGGCTTGATCTCCGGGCTGGATGGTGAAGCGGGCAGATCGGACGCTACCACGGCGTCCGCTGGCTTGGCAAACGGCGGGCAGGCGTTGCCCGCGCTGTCGAGGCGCATCCGAGCCTGTGAACCGGCGCGGGCCTCGTCGACGCAGGCCAGATGGTTGTAACGGCGCCGGCGTTGGATGGCATCGTAGCGGCCGAACGTCGGGTGCGTGCCGGACGTCTCCTCCAGATCGCAGTCGTAGCCCCAGCTCAGCTCCTGTCGGCCCGCCCCGATCGCGGCGATCGTCGTGGCGTCCGTGATCATGAGCGGCGCGACGAGGTGCTCTCCGTCAGCGCGGAGGTTCTCGCCCACGCTGCCCACCTGGTGAGCCCGCGCGCTCTGATCGGTGAGCAGCGCTTCGGGGTGGCGGTTCGTGACCGGCACCATGCGCGCGCTCGCCAGCGACTCGGGCTCGAACAGGTCCTCGGGCAACACCAGTTCGCGCCGCACGGTGCCGTCGGGTTGATCGTATTCGAGGATGCCGACGAGCGCGGTGCGGCCCTCGACGCGGAGCCATCCGTTCGAGAGCTTCTCCGGCTTGGCGAGGGTGCCGCCGGAGTCGACGCGGCGAACGCGCTTCATCGGCCGCCCCCGGCACGCCGGCCCGCGCGCTCCGCCGCCGCCAGCTCGCGCCCGATCTGATCGGCGAGCACATGGTCTTCATCGTCCATCCGCACGACGCGCCGCGCGCCATCGTCGACGCGCGGCGGGCTCGGCACGTCAGGGAAGAAGGCCACGCCGGGGCCGGTGCGGACCACGCGGCGAGCGGGCGGATCGGAGCGGGGCATGCCTCACAGCATGGGGCCGGCTTGCGCAAATTTGCAAACCCCGTCGGACCTGCGGCGGGATCAGGGCGGGGGCGGTCGGAGCTTCGCGCCGTCAGGATCGTAGGAGTGATGGACCGGGCAGTAGTGGAGATCGGCGGCCATCGTTCGCGCGCACGTCGCGCACAGCGGGATGTCGCACGTCTTGCCCTTCTTTTTCCCGTCGAGCGGGAAGTCGCAGAGGAGCGACGAGAGGCGCGCGCATGACGGGGAGCCCTTGCAGCGCGTCTTGCGCCCACGCGGACCACATATAAAGCCACCGCCGACGCGCTTCCCGTCCTTCACCACCTCGAACGGCGTGCACCGGCCGGCAGTCTGCCCCATCGTCACGCGCTCGCCACCGGCCAGCAGCAACGGCAGCGGCGTGGCTGCGCCCGACTCCACGGCGCGCGACACCTCACGCTCGGTCGGCTGCGATCTCCAGAACGGCGGGCCGTCGGGCTCTGCGCCGGGGGCGAGCTCGCCGCGGTCCACCGCGCCCATCTTCACGAGCACCTCAGCGAGCAGGCGGCGGTGGCAGAACTCGCCCGACTTGCAGAAACAGAGGAGCACGACGCGGGGCCACGACAGCAGCTCGTCGAAGGCGCGGCGGGCGGGGCTGCGGTAGCGGGCGCGAAGGTGCTCAAGGTAGCGCTCGCGGTATTCGGCCTGCAGCGCGGGCGTCTCGCGCCCGAACTTGCGCGCCGACAGCATCGGGTAGAGCAGCATCGGCGGCGGGGCGAACCAAAAGCCGATCCCGCGGTGACCGCCCGCCGGGGTGTCGCCACGGCGCATGTTCCCCTGCAGCGACACGTCGAGCCAGTCGGGGCCGCGGTAGCCCATCTTCGCGGTGTAGACGTCGAGGGGCATCGGAGATCTAGTGGCGCGCCTTCGCCTTGCACTCGGCGCACCTGGCGCGCCCTTGTGCGCATTGGTCGTGCTGATCTTTCGTGAAGGCTTTGGAGCACGCGCCCTCGACGATCAGACAGATCGACTCGCAGTCCGGCGGCTGCGGCTGCGGCACGGGCTGCGGCTTGGCGTGGGCTGCGGCGGCGAACAGGAGCAAGAGCAGCAGCGGGGCAAGCCATCGCGGGCCGATCCACGCGGATCCGGCCTTCGCGCGGGCGTCGAGGCACCGCGCGCACCGCACGGGCCCCCCTGACTTCGCGCCGCATTCGCTGCACTCGTACAGGTCGGGGCGCTGGTCGATGGTCGGGCGCGTGTTGGCCGGCGGGGCGATCTCCTTTGCCTCCGCCCGCAGGATCATCGCCTGCGCCTTGTCGAGCTTCGCGCGTAGCTCGTCGCGCTGGCGCTCCGCTTCGTTGAGCTTTGCGCGGAGCGGGTTCTTCGTGCACACCTCGTCGTGCGCGCGGCTCGCGGCGTAGATGTTGGCCGGGTTGATGATCTGCTCGTCGCCGCACCACAAGCAGAACATCGCGCGCGCTTCGGTCTGCTCGCGCTCCATCTCGTCGAGGGCGTCGAGGAGGGCCAGAATGTCGCCTCTCGCCCTGCCATCGGTGCCGAGGCTGGTGACGCGGTCGCGGATCTTCTCGCGCTGCTCCTTGGCGAGCATCACCGCCTCGCTTCCTGCGCCACCCGCTCGGCGGCCGCGGTCATTGCCTCGTCGGCGCCCATGCCGTCGACGCGGAGCGCGGCATAGACGCCGAGCGTAGCCGCCACAAGCGCCGGGCGGGGGTCGGGTCCAACCCGCTCGCGCACCTCTCTGTCGGCATGCGCCCACAGCCGATCGACGAGTTCCGTCGCCCCGGCGGTGCGCTCCTTCTCGCCGCTCACCGCGACACCGGCCCGCGGCTCACGAGGTCGAGCTTGTAGATCGCGTCGGCGGTTCCAGCCATCACCGGCCCGTCGACCACGGCGCCGGTCGTGCGCGCCCTTTCAAGGGCCGACGTCAGCCCGTCGATCAGGCTCTCCGCGATGCGCGCGGCCTTCGCGCGGTGGGCTTCGGAGATCAGGGAGGTCGGGGTGTCGGTGGGCTTGTCCATTTTCTTGATCACTCCCCCGCGCGCGAGGCGCGGATCAGCGCGTTGCCGTCGAGGATCAGCGGCTCCCACACGCAGGTCCCATCGATGACCTGCTCGTGCCCGCGCAACGTCGGCAGCGCGCTTGCGGAGACGTCGATATCGTCACCGAGCGGGGGCGACACCTGAACGCAGGGCACGCCCGAGATCGCGACGACGGCGCCGCGCTTGTAACGGGTGAGGGGCATCCAAGCGGGGACCTGAACGGCGATCTTTTCCATGCGCGAACACTATCACACCGCAAGCCGCGGTTGCAATGTGAGAATACGAGCGGCGGCTACCCGTCGACCAGCGCCGTCAGGTCCGGCTCGCTCCAGCAGCGATCCATCGGGTGACAGTCGCCCGGCAGCGTCCCCGGCCCGCACGCCCCGTCGGCGCCCTCGGAGAGCTTGAAGCGCACGCCCTCCATCGCCTCGCAGATCTCGCACACCCTCCCGTCGCGCACCGTCCGCCACGTCGCCCACTCCACGCCGAGGTTCTCCATCCGGTCGTGCGCAAGGTTCGCGGACAACTTCAGCACTTGGTCGCGAGCTACGGTCTCGGCCTGCCGCTCGCTCATCTCGTACCGCTCGGCGAACAGGTCCGCGAGCGTCGACGGGTGCGTGCCGGCGGCGAAGGCTTCCTCGACGTCCCCGCGTAGGCGGTCGAAGTAGAGGTCAGGGATGGATTTGATCCGGTCCACGTTGCCCGCGGCCCACTCCTCGATCCGGTTGCGGGAGGCCGGCTCGATCGCGGACAACGGCACGCCGATCGCGGCGCGAAGCTGCTTGTCGAGCTGCTCCCGCTGGTGCGCGCTGGTGCGCTTGCCGAACTGCTTGACCACGTCGAAGAGGGCCGCGGGGCGCCACTCGTTCGTGTAGGCGGCAGCGGCCTTGTCGATCAGGGCGCGGGCCTTCGCGGCGAGGCGCGCGGCCGCGTCGAGGTCTTCACCGAACGCCTTCACGCCGGGCATCGCCTCACGACCGGCGCGGGCGGCTTCCGCCTCCCCGAGCTGCGCGGCGCGGCCGGCACCGATGGCGGCACCGCGGCCCCCGCCGATCATGGGGGCGTCGGCGCGCGCGCTGTCCTCTCGCCCCTGCGCCCGGCGAAGCTCGACGAGGTCCGCGATGATCTCGGCCTCGACGGCGGCGAACGCCCCCCGCGCTCGCTCGCACACCGACCCCCGCAGCGCGCGGGCGTAGCTCATGGCGATGGCCACGGGCTCGGCGGGGCGGGGGATGCGGCCCACGCGGCGCTTCGGCTTGATGGGGCTGGCGGCGCGGAGCCGGGCAAGTAGGATGCGGGTGTGCAGGCGGCGGGACACGGCGCCCTACTTGGCCGGCTCGCCCAGCGGATTCCGCGTGGTGTCGCTGCTGACGTTCGACGCCACGCTCTGCGGGTCGCCCGTGATGGGGTCCGACGGCATCGCGGTCATCGGCGGGATGGCCGGGCGCGCCGGCGCGCCGCTCGCCCCGCCCGCGGCCTGCGACGTCACGGGAACGCGGAGCGGGTTCGCGCTGGCGGCGTTGGCGGCAGCGGCTGCGTCGTCATCATCGCCACCGCCCGGCGGGGCGGCCGGGGCGGTCTGCGACATCGCGGCCATCGACTCGCGCGCGGCGAGGTCGATCACCACGCTCGACGTGTTGAACTCCGGGCCGCCGAAGCGATGCGCGGCCACCTCTTCGGGCGTGAGGGCGCCCATGTCGATGTACGCCTTGTCGGCGGCGGCGTACTTCGAATAAAGTTCCGCCTGCTCCGTCTCGGTGAGCTGCCACAGCGGGCGGAACAGGAGCGCCCAGCGGTCCGGCTCGCGCCCCTTCGTCGGGCTGTTCTTCGCGCGCCACGCGAGGCGGTAGAGATATTCGAGCGGCGGTCGGAGCCGGTTCTCCTGCTTGCCCGCGATGCGGTCGTAGAACCCCCGCATCGACGGATCCTCGTTCGCCCCGAGGCCACCGGAGATCCGGCCGAACAGGATCGAGGCTGGGGTGTCGCTCGTCGCGGCGATCCGCAGGTTCCACTCACGGAGCAGTTCGGCCACGCCGGAGACGGAAGCGGTGACGCGGGTAAACGTCTCCTTGCTGTCGATGTAGCGCATGCGCGCTACCGACTGCGTGATCGCGTGGAGCCGGGCAAGCTGGATGAAGCTCTCCCGGGCGGCCGCGCCCTTCTCGGCGAGCGCCTTGGAGAAGCCCTCGATCGACAGCGTGGCGACCGAGAACTCCTGCATCAGCACCGCGACGGCGGACCAGGTCTGCTCGTACTGGAGCAGGGGATCGTTGACGCGGGTGAAGATCGAGTCGCCCCAGCCGCGCATCTCCTGCCGCGCCTCGCGGGAGGTCGGCTCCCCGTCGAAGATCAGGAAGCGGGATTCGTGGACGTAGAAGATCGTCGAGCCCGCCGGGCCGCTCGGCAGCGCCTGCGATACGGGGCCCTCGCCCGGGGCCGGCGGTCGCGCGAGCTGCACCGACATGTTGCGCACCTGGTAGATCTCGGGGAGTCCGAACTTGGGCTTCCGCGGGTCGTTGTAGGGGCGCCACATGACGACCTCGCCGTCCCACCCGCCGCGGAAGACCGTCAGGTGCGTGACGGCGTTGACCTTGCCGAAGTCGAGCGGCTCCGTCAGCGGCGTGTCGCCATCGTCGACGCCGATGAAGATCGCCGCGCCCCCGAAGGCGCGTTCCCACCGCAGCGCCTGGTTGACGGCGGCGGCGACGCCGATCGCGCCGGCCCACTTCTCCATCGCCTCGCCCAGATCGAGCCCCGCGTCGTTCACTTCGGGCAGCGGTCCGGGCGGGGGCGGCGGGGCGGCCGCGGCGGGAAGCACGCCCCGCGCGACGTCATCCCACCGGCGCGCCCGGTCCTTTGCGATGCGACGCTGCCGGCCGTCGAGTCGGCCGCTTCGCGACCACTTGCGCCACCCGGCCGCGGCGCGGAGCGGGTTCGCTCGAGCTGCGTCGGCGTGCGCTCGCGGGTCGCTCGCCTGCGCGGCCTCTTCCTCCGAGGGCTGGACTTCGATGTCCCACCCTCGGCGCGTCATCTCGTCGGGGATTTTCTCGACGATGCCGCGCCCGAGATCGGAGCCGCGGTAACGGGCTTCGGCCTCCACGCTGTTCAGTCGGTAGAGTGCGAAGCGGGGGCCGCCGGCCAGCCCGCCCCGCGTCTTGTCCGCCCACGTCGTACCGAGTCCCGACAATTCGTTGACGAAGCCGTCGAGGTTCGCGCCGCTGAGGAGCGCGCCGTCCATGCGCCCGCTCTGCGCGGCGTCGACGTGCGCCGTCAGCTCGTCGCGGAACTCGGGGATGATCTCCCGGCGCACCTCGTAGCCGTCGACGGGATCACGGAGGACGCGATCGGCCGCGAGAGGCTGGCCGTGTTGGTCGTAAAGCATGGTCTCACCATACCACCGCGCCTGCGGTGGCCTACTTGCTGAGCCTCATGTAGATGTCCGCGCCGCTCTCCTCGCCTTCGATCATCAGTTCGGTGCCTCCCCACACCAGCGCGTCGAGGCGGTTCGGACTTGGGCCGTTGCCGTCCCACGTCGTGAGTTGATCTTCAAGCCGTGCGAAGGCCGCCGGCGCGCCGACGTGGTGGGCCTTGCCTTGTTCGTAGAGCGCAGAGATCGGCTCGGCGCGCGTGCGCTTCCCGCGAGAGGCCCACACCGCAGAGAACGGGACCGAGCGCGACACGGCGCGGATCGTCGCCTCGACCATCGCGCCGCCGTTGTTCTTCTCGCCGAGGATCCGATCGGCGCGGTGGCGTTCGTAGGCGTCGATCGCGACGTGCGCCCATTCGTTCGGGCTGTAGCTGCCGGACAGATCCTCCAGGACAAACAGGTGAGGCTCCGGCTTGCCTTCGCCTTTGCACCGGCACTCCGCGACGGCCTGCACCGTAATCCCGGTCTCAGGCTGCTCCGGTTGATCGGTCGCGCCGGTCCCTTCGGATGCCTGCGGATCGATGGACACCACCACGCGGCGGTAGCTCTCGACGCCATAGACGAGAAGCTCCTCCTTGATGTCGGCGCGCGGCCCGGCGCCGACGCGGAAGGGCATCGCATCGAACATCGCCAGCGTCCAGAGCGCGCCTTCGATGTCGGTAAGGATCTCGGCGTCGAGCTCCTGCCGTCCAAGGCGCGTGCCCGCGTAGCGCGAGACCACGTTTGTAAGAAAGGCGGCGGCGAGGTTGGCCCGATTGTCGGCGGTGCGCGCCCGCGAAATGATGACCGACGGGTCATTGAGCATGCCGACGCGGCCGCCGGGCGCACGCGATCCGACGAGCCACGGTACGGGCTTGGGCGTCGTGGTGGCGACGCACTGCGGGCGGTCCCCGAGGCGGAGCCCGAAGGTCATCATGTCCCACGCCGCGTCGCGGGTCGTGCGCTTCCACGCGGCCACGTCGTCGGCCCACGCCTTCCCGCATTGGGGACCACGGAGGCGCTCGGGCTCGTCGGCGCTGAAGCCGAGGGCCATTGCTCCATTCGGCCACACGAGCGCGCGCTTCGACGGCAGCCACCGCGGCACAAAGCCCGGCTCACTGATCGCGATGATCCCCGACTGCCCCGGCTGGGGGCTCTCGCAGACCATGACGTCGCGGACGTCGGCCATCGTCGGGCCGACGAGGTGGATCGGGGGCTGGCGTCCGCGCTTGGCCCACTCGATCACCTGCTCGGCGCCGGCCCGGCCCTTCCCCGCGCCGCGACCGCCAAGCAGGAGCCACGTCGTCCAGTCGGACCAATGCTCGGGGGCGGGGGTTTCGTGGCGACGGATCAGGGAGAGCAGGCCGGGCCGGCCGCGCAGACCAGGTGCAGCGCCGGGCGATCCCGGCGCGAGTTGATCGGGGCGCGCCCACAGCGGGCGCCATGCGCACTGCAGCGCGCGGGAGACGTCTGGGGAGAGCCCCGCCAGCACGTCGCGGCGCACGTCGGGCGAGAGGGAGAGAAGCAGCGGAAGCAGCGCGGGCTGCACGGCCCCTCGCGACTACAGCAGCCGGGCGAAGGCGTCCGCCGTGCGCCGTTGGGCGATCTCTCGCAGGCGCGGGAGACCCGTCGCGGCGACGAGGTCCCACAGCGCGGCGACGTCCAGCCAGATCGCGCGCTCGGTCGGGCCGTCGGTCGCGAGGGCGAATTGACGCGCTTCCGCCGCGTTGGCGCGGCATACGAGGCCGAGCAGCGGGGGCGGGGCGGACAGGTCGATCGCGATGGCCATGATGATCGTTCCTATCACATTGCGCGGCGGGGCGTCTACTCAGGGCCGACCGCGAGAAGGACACCGGCGCGCCGCATCGCATCGTCAAGGCCCGCGCCGAAGACAAGGCCCACGCCGTCCACTGCGCCGCGCCACAGCGACGGCAAGTCGAGCGTGCCGACTCGAACACGCCGCAGGGTGCAGAGGTCGCGGCCGGCGGCGTCTTGCAGGGTCCAGACGCCGGGCTCGACGAGCAGCCAATGCAGCTCGGCGCGAGCGGCTGGCGCTGCGGGGTCGGCGAGAGGGCCGTCGGTGAACATCACCGCGACACCTCCAGCGCCCGCATCACCGCCGCCTGCGTCGCCCCGCTCTCGACGAGCACAGCACGCGCCCCGTACTCGAACCGGCGGAAGGTGCGGACGGGACCACGGGGGCCGTCGACGTGGAGCGCCACCGACTCGCCGGGGCGAAGGCGACGAAACCATCGGCTCGCGCGCTCGGCGCGGCCGTCGGTGCGGATGAGGAGGATCACGCGGCGTCTCCGAATAGCGCCACCTGTGACCCGATCGGCGCTTCGGGCGGTGGCATCGCAGCGGGCAACAACTGCCACACGATCAATCCGCCTGCCGTGCGCGCGAGCCCCGACGTCTTGCAGCGCTTGCAGGTCCGGCGCTTCTTTTTCTCGCCCTTGCAGACCACGCACGCGGGGCGGATGAATCCAGCCTTCTTGTAGCAGCGCCCCGGGTCGCGCTTGTGGCGCACCTGTGTCGGGTCAACGAACGTCACCATGCCGAGCGGCGGAGCGTCGCCGTACTTCCATCGCGTCGCCGCTACAGCTGCGCGGATCATCTCCGACGAGCAGTCCGCGCCCTCGTTTCGGAACGCGCTATTCATCCAAGCGCCTGCCCAATCGTGCCGCACGTGCTCAGTGAACGGATAGGACGTGACCCAAAACGCGCGTCCCGTCGACGTCCCGGCGTAGAGCACAAGGCACCGGCCGGGCGGCACAAAGCCGGGCGCGCCAACGCTCTGCCGGTTGTAATGGCGATCGGCGAGTTCTCGCGCCGCCGGATCGTTCCGGTGCGAGATGCGCCAGATCACGAGCGCCGCCTCTTCCTCTGCGCCATCACCGCCGCACCCGCCACCCACGCCCCGCACGCAATCGCCTCGGGTGCGTGAATCTCAATCGCGTTCCCGTTGAGCCTCTGCGTTGCGCAGTGGTCCCCGCGAAAGCTGGCGCACCCGCCGCAGGTGTTGCCCGCCGCTGCCCGCGCGATCACCGCCACGGCGTCGCCATACCCGTCTTGCTGCTCTCGGCGCATGGCGATCATCTTCCGCTCCGGGTGGAGGAGCGGGGCCATTGCAGCGGCTGCGGCGTGGGCGTGGCTCACCGCTTCCTCGGAGCGCCCTCGCGGACCTTCGCCGCCTCCGCTCGGATCGTCTCCACGTCGTCGGCCGGGAGCGCCTTGATCGTCTTGGCGTCCCCGCGGAGCACGGCGGCCACGGTGTCGCGCTCCCGCTGGCCCACGGTGCCGCCCGGCATGAACGAGTCCAACCATCCCCGGGCCACGGCGTCGAGCTGCGCGGGGGTGAGCGGCGGATCGGAATGATCCGCGGTGTGTACGGCGCGATCCGCGGCGGGCGCACTTCGGATCGGGGGCTTGGCCGGCGGCGTCGGGGCGGAGCGCATCGCCACCAGCTCGCGCACGTCGCCCGGCATCCCCTCGTCATCGGGCTTCGGGATGAAGATCGCCGGCGCCTTGCCGCGCTCCCAGATCATCCACGCGCAGGTGACGGAGTCGACCTTGCCGTCCCCGGTGAAGCTGTACCTGGGGAGGACGATCTGCTTGGTGAGCGGGTGCGCGTCGAGCCAGTCGGCGCGGTCCTCGGTCGGCTCAAGGAAGGTCAGCCGCAGGATCGCCGCGACACCGACGCTCGCGTGTTCGTAGGCGTGTCGCAGGATCTCGAGCGCGACGGAGAAAGGAAGGTTGGAGATCACCCACTTGGCCGGCGGCAGCTGCGCCCACGATGCCGCCTCGCGCATGTCGAGGTGGTGATCGGCCTCGCAGGTCCGATCGAGGTCGACCGTGACGACGTGGTGGCCGGCCTCCCGCAGCGGGCCGACGAGATCGCCCGCGCCGACGCATGGCTCGATCACCGTCGAGCCGGGCTCGAGAAGAGGCAGGAGCGGCCGCAGAAAACCACCCGCGCTCATGTAGGCGTCGCCCGGCCGCCGCGGCTTGCCGTCCTCCTTGCGGACGGTGCGCGCCTCGAGCTTCACCGCCGCCCGGATCTTCTTCTCATCGCCGGTGGCGAGCACGTCACGGAGCCGCGCGGACACCCCGCCTTTGGCGAGGTCGGCCGCGGTCGACACGGCGACGGCGCCCCGCTCCACGGCCCGGGTCAGCTCGGGCACGCGCGAGGCGAGCACGACGGAAGCGCTCGCCACGCTGCGCGGGGAGACGTTGAGCAGGGCAGCCGCCCGGTCCGCGGTGTGGACCGGAGCAGCCGTTTGCAAACTTGCAGAAGCCTCGGCGTTGCCTGACGTGGCCTTGCCCCCGAGGCGCATCCGATCGCGTGCCTCGTCGTCGAACAGGGCCCGCGCCCGCGCCGCGACCATGGCCCGCTGCGAGGCGTCGAGGTGGCGGCGGTGAAGGTTCCACGACAGGACGGCCTTGACCGGATCGGTGCCGTCGCTCGAACGCGATCCAAACTCCCGCCGCGCAGGCTCCACGCCGATCAGGGAGCAGGCGCGCCAGCGATTGCGGCCGTCGAGAAGCTGCCCGCGCAGCATCACGCAGGGCTCGCGCTGGCCGGTCGCCTTGATGTCGTCGGCGAGGGCTTGCAGGTCCTTGCCGTCGAGCAGCGGGAAGAAGTTGGCGGCGGGGTGGATGGCCGGCATGGGTGCGATCAGGGTCATGGCGGGCAGCCTATCAACGGCCGGGGCGCGCTTGCAATGTGATAGTGCGCGGGCGCGTTGATCCACAGGCAGAACCGGCCCCGCTTCACGACTCGGCCCCCGGCACCCACACCACGAACGCCCCGCCCGCGAACCCGATCGGCACGCAGCCCAGCCGCCACAGGTCCACGATCGGCGCGAAGGGGTTCTTGCTCTCGTCGAGCCCGCCCAAGATCCACCGCGCGCTGCGGCGGCAGGCGTACCA
>ERZ1292625.1553-Hain-H41-01um-R1-1553-length-26364-cov-20_pt1 | contig 26364 bp, 29 predicted proteins | sample MGYA00564400_ERZ1292625 | MGnify/ENA primary metagenome ERZ1292625 (study PRJEB36523, sample SAMEA6512639) | groundwater metagenome | collected 2019-01-08 | study: AquaDiva: Metagenomics assemblies of 32 groundwater samples | reverse complement strand
AAACTACAGTTGCAGAAGACACCTTTAATGTATCCATAATATCTCGGTAATCAACTCCCTTTATCAATAAATAAATAATTGCGAGTCGTTTTGAAAGCATTATCTTTTCTGATGATGAAAGAATATCGTCAATTATTAATAAAAAATCATCTTGACCTTTATTTCTTGAAAAGACTTCATAAAACAATTTATATGTTTTGGAAAGTAATTCATCACTTACTGGTCTTTTAGATACTCTCGGCATAATTTAATGTAATTTATAATCAAAAAGTAGTTTATTTTTTAATACAAAACTTGTCAATCGCTTATAACCTACAAAAGTATTATTTCGTATTGTTGCAACAACAAAAAAATCACGATAGACACATTGTTATTTTTATAAAAACTAGAATATACTTGTTTCAGTATATTGATATATTGAAACGTATATAATATTTCTAATGAGACTTAAAATATGAAACACCAAGAAAAAAAGTATCGGGTTGATTCGTTTGATTTGGCGCTCAATATTTTGAATAAAAACCAAGCTAAAAAAGAAAAAGAGGTTGTCAATGTTCATTATTATGCGCAAAAAATAGGAAATGATGTTGTAAAACTAGTTAAATATTTAGATCGAAACGAAATTCATATTCTTGATGAAGTCGATGGAAAATATATTTTAAAACAAAAAATACCTATGGAAAATACCGAGGCTGGTTTACAATGGCTAAAGGAAAAAGACTATAAAGCAGTTGATATTGTCAAAATGGCTTACACAGATTATGAATATAAAGGTAGCATAGTTGGCCTTTATACAATCAATGATTTTCTTTACTCAATTATTTTGGATTATCCTGAGGGAGAGCACGATGATAAAGAAAAAGAATTTGGCTTGAATCCTAGCGACGTAATTAGTATGCCATATAATAAATATTTAAAATCGATCGGAAAAAATAATTTTATGAAGTTAAAATAAAATCAAAAATTTGTTTTTTAAATAGAGTCATATTTAAGGCAATGCTTAATGAATGTTCGATTGAAGGAACAATGACATTTTTTGCTCCTTGGATGGGGACGGTAAATGGGGGGACAACTTCATCAAATACCGGACGAAGTGTCAGAATTTTTTCTCTATCAAAATTTGTGAAAGTTTTTTCAAGTTCTTGAGCTTTTAAAACTGATTCTTTGAAAGAAGGGCTTGATGCAGTTGCTTGATCAAAAGTAAACCACGGCCAATCACCATCTCTGACTCTTCCGCAATTAATAACTATTCGGCTTATTTGTTTTTTTCTTTCGCCAAAGATATTTAATGCAAAACTGCTCCCTGCACTATTTCCTACAATTGAAATCTTTGAGTCCTTATTTGTTAATGAATCTACCAATCTAAGAGCACGATCAAGTTTTGGTTGAAAACCATTTTCTTCCACTCTCCATTTAGCATCAAAAACATGAGGAATAATTCCAAATTTTTTCCAACTATTTGCCGCCCATTCGTGTTTTACTACACCATTACCAAGACCAGGGATAATAATTACATGATTTATTAAAGCCATTTTAACTATTATATCTGAAATTGGCGATTATATTGACGTCTATAATAACGGTAAATACCGTTAATTTGATGATAATTTTGGTCAAATTAACGGGTTATTGGCTAAAAAGCGTTAATTTGATCAATTCAAATATCTAGAGAAAAAAGGGGTTTGGAAGATAGGGAAAATATAAAATCTATTGTCAATGAGAATTTTTTGTTGATAATTGGAATAGACAAAGTTATAATCTATTCATTATGGTACAAGTAGAAGGTATTACGCCAAAGGTTACTGGCCCTTACTTTGTTGGGAGAGATCCACCACCAGCTCCAGCAACATCAATCAAACCAGTAAGGACATTACCAGAAAGAACTGCAACAGCAGTTGTTATACCTCCATTAAAATCAAAATCAAAACCTCATTTTACGAAATGCTCAATACCTGCAGTTTCTAGATAACTTGAGCGGAGTACTCAGGTCTGGAACTTTTTAATTTCTTATTTTATTTTTTCTTAAATATCTACGCAGGCAAAGTAAAGTCATAGCACTGTTTGTTATCAAGAAATATAGTGGAAAAAGATAACCCGAGATATTTGATCGATCGGAATCTAATAGTGTAACCAAAGATGCTAAAGCAAAAAATAACCAAAATAAAATGTCTTCATCATTCGGATCTTTAATTACCTTGACGAATGTTGGAATTCCTCCTATAAAACTTATAATTAATCCAATTGATAGATTTAAAAATGGAAGTCTAGTAAAAATCCAAAGTCCCAGACAAACAAATAAAAAAATAGTAGATATAAACTCAACAGGTCCAAATATTTTTTTTGATTTCTTTAAACTTAGTATAAAAATTAACAAACTACCAACAAAGCCTAATATCGCAAACAAAATAACTGAAAGGTTATTTTTTAAAAGGATTACACTAACTAAACCATTGATCGCCAGTAATAACCAAATAATTCGACTATAAATATTTGGAAAATATTTATTTTCGAGTATTGCTTTTGCTCCAAAAAAATAAGAAGCTGTAACGAGAAAAATAATTAGCAAATTCATTTGTTGATTATATCAAAAGTGTAAAAGTGAATAAGAAGTGCTCGGGTCTGGAACTTTTTAATCCTTACAATTCCTTTTCATAACGATAAAATTTATCTCCTTTTTTATCTTTCCTGATAAAATTATTTTTTTCATAAAACTTATGTGCTCTTTTCATGACCTTATGTGTATTAAGAATGATTTTGATAAATCCTTGATTCTTGGCAAAGTTAGTTGCATGATTAAGTAATTTTTGTCCGACCCCACTTCCATGATAATCTATCAAAACAAACATTCTTTTTAGCCTTGCAATTTTATCTCCAAGATCTTTTATGGCGACGGTTCCAATAACATGACCGTCTTTAATAGCTACCCAAAATCTTCCCTTTCCTGAATATATTTTATCTATTTTATTTAAGTCTTCATCATCAATAGGAAGTGACCTTTGATCAATAACAGAAATGTCTGCTAATATTTTTCCAATAACATTTTTTATTTTGTCTCTATATTTTTCTGAATATTCATTAATTTCAATTTTATAATCTGTCATTATTTTTTTCATATTTGCGGGGAATCGTAACAAAATCGGTTGGTAAAATAGTAACTTCTACTTGTAATAATAACATGAAAAGGGATTCGTCCCGCCAGAGCGGTGGGGGCGAGATTTGAACTCGCGATAGCATTTCTGCCATACAGGTTTTCGAAACCTGCGCATTCAACCGCTCTGCCACCCCACCGCTTAGGCGGGATTACCGTAATCATATTCTACCAAAGAGACCTCCAATCATGAGACTTAACCAAAAAGTAATAATTCCTCCCAAAATATCGAGAATATAGTGTTGTTTTACAAAAACCGTTGAAATACAGATAAAAAAATTGATTGACCAAATCAATATTGAATGTTCCGGAAATGCAAGTGCAAGAAAATATGAACAAATTAATGTTGCAAAAACATGTTCACTTGGAAAACCATTAGTATCATTATCATACTTATGAACATAGGTAGTTATTCTACTAAAAATATCCGTATTGTAAATTTTTGGTCGCTTGACTCCATTTGGAACAAAAAACCAGAATAAACAAGCAAGAATGTATGAAATAATGTAAGTAATAAAATAATTATTGATATATTTTGAATTCCACAAAAAAATTATTGTTGTTAATATGTAAATATAGAATCCAATATAAGGAATAACAAATATGGGAATTAAAGGAATTCGATCGTCAAATTTTATTTTCCAATAATACTTAGACCCTCTTTTATTTAGAGGTATATAAATACTTTTTATCAACAAAAAGATAATCAATAAAAATATTTTGTTCATCCAATCATTATAACTCCAATTGTTTAAAATACAGGTTTGAAGTAAAATTAGAAGGACACGGTGCGTTGGCGAAGTGGTAACGCAACTGTCTGCAAAACAGTTATGCGCCAGTTCGATTCTGGCACGCACCTCAAATTCTAAAGGAAGATGGGCAGGACGGTAATGCGCGAGTCTTGAAAACTCGTGAGCGCAAGCTCTAACAGGTTCGACCCCTGTATCTTCCGCTTTTTATGTTTCAAAGTCCTACACATGGAGAGGTTGATCTGGAAAAATTAAGGCATATTGTGTCAGCCTATATGGCCGTCGATAAAAAAGCCAAGTATGAAATCATCGTCGGGACGGATTCTCAAAAAACGGAAAAAGGCGGATACGATTTTGTTTCGGCATTAGTTATTCATCGAATAGGCTCCGGTGGAATTTATTTTTGGAAAAGAGAGATTAATAACAAAAAGATGGGTTTAAAAGAAAGAATCTATCACGAAGCCATTATGTCACTTCAAACTTCAGAAAATTTTGTTGAACTATTTAAAACCAATGGAATTTCCCGTTATGATATTCAGATTCACGTTGACATTGGTCCGAACGGTGAAACAAGAACCATGATCAATGAAATCAGTGGCATGATAAGGGGGAGCGGGTATGATGTGAAAATCAAACCTTATTCATATGGTGCTAGTAAAGTAGCGGATCGGCATACTTAAAGATACTCTCTCACATTCTCATCATTGATTATAAAGCTCGTTCCTTCACCTTTGACGATTTTATAGGCAACTTTGCGGGCGATGCCTTCAATTGTCCGCTCAAGACTTCTTATTCCCGAATCAAATCCCAATGGTCTGGTTATCTTCATCCAGACAGAATCTTCAATCTTTATGTTATCAGGGGTTAAGCCAACCTCCTTGATATAGCGGGGGAAGACATAATTTTTGGCGATGGCGATTTTTTCTTCATCAGTATATGACGGCATTTGAATCACCTCAAGTCGGTCCATGACTGCCGTTGAAATATTATTAGTGTTGTTGGCCGTCGCAATAAACAAAACTTTGGAAAGATCAAAAGGATAGTCGATAAAATAATCAACAAAATTATTATTTTGTCCCGGATCCAAAAGCTCAATTAAAACACCCATGATCGCCGCTCGTGACTCCGGAGTGATTCTATCTAACTCATCAAGTAGTATGACTGGGTTTTGAGTTCCAGCCCTCCTTAAAGCCCGGACAATCATACCCGGCTCGGCTTCAGGAGAAGTCTTTGACTGACCGCGCAGATCAAGGGCCGAGGATAATCCTCCAAATGGAATTCTTATATATTTTCGGCCCAGTGCTTCGGCAACCGATTTGGCAAAAGTCGTTTTACCGGTACCGGCCAAACCGACAAAAAATAGATTAGGGGCATGAGAGGTACCAGATACCCCCTTTCGTTGTAAAATCAAAACAGAAATATATTCAATTATTCGTTGTTTAATTTTTTCCAGACCAAAGTGGTTTAGTTCTAAAACCTGTTTAGCATGAGCAACATCTAAGATATCATCGGTTTTTTTATTCCAGGGGAGATTAGTTATCCAGTCAATATATTTGGCGGTGATATCGAGTTGAGAGAGATTGCCGCCGTGTTTTAAGGTCAGATAAATGCGCTCAATTTGCTCGGCGGCTTTATCATGAAGATTGGCAGGCAGATCGGCCGACTGCAAAAGCGACTTTAATTTTTCTACTTCTGACAAGCTATTGGATTCATCCATATTGTTTACCCGACTAAATTGCGGTTAGCAGACTAAATGCTCATTTGATAATTTCCCCTTGACAACGGAATTTTTTTTGGGTATATTTCATCATATAAAAATTATAAGTTAATTACAAACCCCGATTAAATCGGAGCAAGTTTTCAATTTTTAAATATGTCAAAAGCACAAGGTAATATTAAACCTCTTTTTGATTACGTATTAATTAAACCAGTAGAAGGGGAGTCAAAAACTGCATCAGGTATCGTTCTTCCGGATTCGGTTGATAAGAAGTCTCAAGTTGGAGAGGTAATGGCAGTCGGACCAGGAAACTTGCATGCGCAAGCAGGTGATTGTTGTGGAGATAAATGCTGTGATGATGATAAAGAAAAATGCGCAACAATGGTTGTTAAAGTTGGTCAGAAAGTTCTTTATAAAAAATGGGGTGGGAATGAAGTAAAGGTAGGTCGCGAAGAATGGTTGTTGATTGAGCAGAAAGATGTCATGGCAATCGTTGAGTAAGTTATGTAGGGGTCGGGTAACCCGACCCGTACAGCAAAGTTAAAAATTTAAAATAAAATCAGTATGGCAAAACAAATAATTTACGGAGCAGAGGCTCGAAAAAAACTTCTTGATGGTGTTGATAAGTTATGTAAGGCAGTCGCAACGACCTTAGGTCCAAAAGGCCGAAACGTTGGTTTGGAACGCAAATGGGGAGGCCCCAGCGTCGTTCACGATGGTGTAACGGTCGCCAAAGAAATTGAATTGGAAGACGCATTTGAAAATATGGGAGCACAATTAGTTAAAGAAGCGGCTTCAAAGACGGCTGATATTGCCGGAGACGGAACAACAACGGCCACAATTTTGGCGGGTGCAATTGTTTCTCAAGGAATAAAGATGATTACCGCCGGTTCAAATCCAATGGTGATGAGAGCGGGATTAATGAAAGGCGCTACTTATGTAGTTGCCGAACTGAAAAAAATGGCCAAAACCATTACCTTAAAAGATGCCGCAAACGTGGCGACCATTTCTGCCGGTGACGTTGAACTGGGTAATTTGATTGCCGAAGCATTGAAAAAAGTCGGCGGAAAAGATGGAGTTGTTACCGTTGAAGAAGGAAAAAGTTTAGAAACAACTTTCGATCATAAAGAGGGGATGCAGTTTGATCGGGGTTTTTCCTCACCTTATTTTGCCACCGACTCTGATAAGATGGTGGCCGAAATTGAAGATGCCTATATCTTAATTACTGACAAAAAAATTACCGCTGTTTCAGATCTATTACCATTTTTGGAAAAATTTGTTAAAATTTCCAAGAATTTAGTAATTATTGCCGAAGAGATTGAGGGCGAAGCTTTGGCAACACTCGTCGTCAACAAACTTCGTGGAACCTTTAACGCACTAGTCGTTAAAGCTCCGGGATTTGGAGATAGACGAAAAGAGATGTTGGAAGACATTGCGATTCTTACCGGCGGCACCGTCATCTCAGAAGACTTGGGTAAAAAATTAGAAAATATTGAAGTGGCCGACTGTGGCCGAACTGACAAAGTAAAGTCAGATAAAGAAAACACTTCAATCATTGGCGGTAAGGGCGATAAAAAATTAATTCTGTCAAGGATTGAGAAAATTAAAAGAGAATTAGATGAATCAACCTCTGACTTTGATAAGGAAAAGTTTCAGGAAAGATTAGCTAAGCTTTCCGGGGGTGTGGCCATCATCAATGTTGGAGCCGCCACCGAAGTTGAGTTAAAAGATAAAAAAGAAAGAGTCATCGATGCCGTGGCCGCCACCAAAGCCGCTCTTGAAGAGGGAATTGTTCCAGGAGGCGCCGTTGCTCTTCTTGACATCAGTCAGAAGATGGATTCAAAAGATCTGGAAAAGTCAGGAGCCAGCCGCGATGAAGTAATTGGTTTTGAACTTGTTAAAAGCGCCATTGAGTCGCCATTTACAAAATTAATGGAAAATGGCGGACTAAACCCAGGCGAATTAATTGCCAAAGCCCGATCGGCCAGTGCTAAAGGACAAGGTTTTGATATTCTGAAGACTGAATCAACGGCTGAAGCTGTTACAATTGATATGATCAAGGCCGGAATTATTGACCCATTAAAAGTGGTCAGAACTGCTGTTGAGAATGCAGTTTCGGTTGCCACGATGGTGTTAACAACTGAAGCATTGATCGCGGATAAGCCGGAAAAGAACCCGGTGAGCCCTCCAATGGGCGGGGGCGGAATGCCGGGAATGGGTGGAATGGGATATTAGAAGAAGGGGGTGATGATTATGGCTGATAAAAAAGTGGGTAAAATTTCCCACTATTATAATCATTTAGGCGTAGCAATCATCGAAGTGAAATCCCCCTTTTCTGTAGGTGACACTTTGAAGTTTGTCAAACATGGAAGCGGAGAAGAAATATTTCAACAAGCCGTCTCCTCAATTCAAGAAGAACACAAGCAATTAGAAAAAGCGGCAAAAGGTCAAAGCGTGGGTGTCAAAGTTGATAAAATAGTCCATGAAGGAGTTGAGGTTTATAAAGTTTAATCTTTGAAATTTTTCTTATACCAGCCGAGGATTTGGTATTGGGTTTTTTTGACATTGTAGATTACGTGTTTTATTTGATTGAACTCCTTTCCATAACCAAAGTTATTTATTGGTCTAAAAAAGTCCATCTGTCCGGCATTGTGGACAATAGCAATTTTTTCTCCATTATGTTTATAAAAAATACCCTTTTTTACTATAAAACCATTTTCTTCAGTACTCATCATAAAATTATATTTACTATCTAAAAAAATAAACCCTTTCTGGTAAAGATAATAGTTTAGTATTATTTGATCAGGTCCAAAAGCATCTTTATCTTTGATTAATTTTTCCATATCATTACATAGAGACAGAAATTTATTATAGGGGGCAAAGATAACTCCGGCATTAATAACCGCCTTGTTTTTGACTATTTTCCAGATTTTTTCTTTAATTTTTTTTTCAAAATTATCAAAGATAAACCATTCGAAAAAAAGAACTTCCATGCCTAGTGGAACGACTCGAAAAGTATTTTTATTTTTGTTAAAAACATGGGTAATATCTTCCTGAAAAATAGTATCACCGCCGTCTATAAAAAGAATTTGATCATATTTATTTTTACTCAAAAACTTTCTGGCGTCAAAAAATCTTTTGTTAACAATATGATATTTTTTAGTTCCTTTATATAAAATGACTTTCTTTTTAATTAATTTTTCTTTATGCAAATTATTTAATCCGTAGTCAATAACTACTATGTCAATATTTTTTAGATTGACATTTTCTTTTAATGACTTAAGCCAATGATCGACTAAAAAATCTCCATATTTTTCGTTTGAACAAGTGATTATGATATTTTTTAGCATTTATTATTTGTATTTTTTAACAAAAAATTGAAATAGATCGCCTTTTTCTTCAAAATTTTTCCAAAGACTGTAGCTTGGAGAAGCGTTTGACAACAAGCAAATTTTATCTTGGGGAGTATATTTGTAAGCAAATTTGACCGCCTCTTCCATGCTTTTAGTTTCAAATAAACGTAACTCGTTTAATTTCTTTGATTTAATTATTTTCAATATTATGTCACCGCTGTCAGGAAATAAAACAATATTTGGTATTTTGTAATCAATAACAACCTCAACTAATTTATCAAAATCATAACCTCGATTCTGTCCCCCTAGAAAAATTGTTCCAACATTTTTTAAACTTTCAATAGCAAGAATTGTTGATTCGGGCGTGGTGGAAATGGCATCGTCATAAAAAATAATTTCTTTAAATTTACCCACGAACTGCAGCCGATGCGGTAACGGTTGAAAATTCCGGACAGCATTTTTGATAATTTCATCGGGGATATCAAATATTTTTGCCGCCGTTACTGCCGCGTCTATATTTTCTAGATTATGTTCTCCAATCAAAGGATTGGTCAATCGATCAAAGTAAAGAATTCGCTTTGAAGGGCGGGTATTACATTTAATATTCTCTGCCCATTGTTTTAATATTGGGTAGTTAGGATTATAACAATAATAATCGTCCGGTTTTACGAATTTGAGAATATTTTTTTTTGCCTGATAATATGCATCAACGCTGCCATGATAGTTCATATGCTCTGGAAAAAGATCTAAAACAACAGAAATATGAGGAGAGTATTTAACATCATCTAATTGGTAACTGGAAAACTCACAGACGAAAATATCTTTTTTTCCGATTTCTTTTAACATCTCATCCAGCATTGGTTTCCCAATATTGCCGATCAAATGGACTGATTTACCCGCCTGTTTAAGAATGGAATAGATTAAGCTGACCGTGGTGCTTTTACCTTTAGTGCCCGTTACTCCAATGACGACATTATTGATATTTGCCAAAAAAATATTAGTGGCTGTTGTATAGGGTTTAGTGATTAAATTCTTGGGAATTCCCGGGGAGCGGATTACCAAGTCATAGTTTTTTTGTTCGTCAAGATAGTTAGGATCATATTTTTTGTCAGCAATTCCGATTTCGGCCATAGGTACAAATTTTTTTAAAAATCTTTCGGTTGCCTGCCCTTCCTTACCATAGCCTAAGATAAGGATTTTTTTATATTTTTTTAGCTGATTAAGTTTCATATGATTTTAGAAACATCAAATTCCCCTTTATTTCTAATTATTTCCAAAGCTTGACGCGACTCTTCAAATGTCCCCACACAGTCAAAAGGTTTCATTGACCCTTCCCCTATAAGATCTTTATATAAAGGAATCAATTGAGGATCATCGAGTAAGTTCTTATCAAAAATTTTAACCACTTCTTCTTTGGGTAAATTAGCGGCCAAGATAATAAAAACAAAAGCGCATTTAGCACACTCTCCGCACCATCTTTTTTGATTGACGTTTCCTTTTATCTTAAAATTCCTATTACAGCTGGAAAAAACGGGGAAGTATTTTTTATGAAAAGAAAGCATTTTGGCAATCTCTATTTCCGAATAAGGTCTCAGGTTTGAAGAAAAATCTATATTTGAAGTAATATTTTGTTTTACATATTCTTGAAAAAGCTTTTCAAACTCTTCCGACTTGCTCCATTGATGATTAATCTCGACTCCTAAATAATTGACGTTGCCAAAATTAGCACTCTTTCCGTTGGGAATAATAATTGAAGAATAGTCATATATCACCGCCAATAAAAGAGCAATAAAACTATAAATAGCAGTAATAGGAATATGACCGTTGTAAGTAGATTTCAAATCAAAAAGTTGACGATCTAACTGTCTTTTAATAATAAGATAGTTTATTCCCATTTTGTGAGAAACGTTAATCTGAACTTGCGGAGGACTGTCCTGAGAGTCAAGAATAAATCCGGCAATTTCTTTTTTTTGCTCTTTTAAAATTTCAACGCTAACAATCGAATCTTTCCCGCCTCCGATACCAATCAAAGTCCTATCTCTTCTTTTCTCGTCAACTGGCAAAGTTTTTACTTCATCACCGAAAGGAAAGTTTATCAAATCTCTAAAATCAATTTTATTTTTGTAGAAAAATTCTCCTAATCCTTTTGTATAAACGGTATTCCAGAAACTAGCTTGAGCTTTGGATAACCGGTAAGGAGTAATGATTTTTTTTGGGCAGTACATCTTAAAATAAGTTATTCCTAAAATAAGATGAAGATCATTTAAAATACTTTTGAGCAAAATTGAATTGACGGAAGGGGGGATTGGTGAAGGTAAAATAATTTTTTCAGTCAGATATAAATCCCTAGTTTTATAATTAAAATTAACTGTTTTTTTGTCTGCCTGTATCTCGTAAGATACAAATTCAAAAGCATCAGGTCTTTGTGTCATAGTTAAGTATATTTTACAACTGTTTTTCTATTTCAGTTAATAATTTATTAATTCCGTAATCGGTCGTCACAGAAATATATTTAGGTGTATGAGCAGCATAGGTTTTATTAATTTTTTTTAACAGCTCTTCTCCATTTCCTAAGAAAGCATCTATCTTATTAAAGACATAAATTATTTTTTTAGAATGAACTTTAAGTTCTCTTAAAATATTATTTACAATACTTATTTTTTGGTCCATTTCCGAATCTTTAATATCGATGACGTGCAAAATTATGTCAGCGTTTATCGACTCAAGTAGCGTTGATTTGAATGAATCAATCAATGAGGGTGGTAAATCTTTGATGAAACCGATTGTGTCAGAGATCGTCACTTCTTTTTTAAGCACAGGAAGATAAAGCTTTCCGGTGACACTATCTAAAGTTACAAAGAGAGCATTCTCAACAGTTTTGTTACGTTTTGTCAGATAATTAAATAAAGAAGTTTTCCCGGCGTTAGTATAGCCGACGATCGAAATGCTTTGAATATGATTAAATTTTCTTCTTTCAATTTGCAGTAGATGTTGGAGAGCTAATTTATTTAATTCATCTTTTTTTAATCGTATTTGAGTTCGGAAATGACGCTTCATTATCTCGATATTGGTTTCACCCTGGCCTTTTGTGTTGGTTCCTCCTCCACCTTGACGGGAAAAATAATTTTCACCAAGTCCATAAATTCGAGGCCCCATGTGATGCATTCTGGCCAGTTCTATTTGTAGTTTTGCTTCGGCGGTGTGGGCGTGACGATCGAAAATATTTAATATCAGATCAAACCGGTCCCAAACCTGAATTTCAGGATGATCATTCCATAAATATTGAGTGAGATTAAATAAAACACTTGGATTGACAATGGCGTTAACTACCACGATATCAATTTTTTGTTTGTTAACAATACCTACGAGTTCTTCTACCTTACCTTTACCTATGAATGTTGCTTTGTCAGGGCGGGTACGATGTTGAATAATATCGACTACATCAATGCCGTGATATGTTGAGACCAAAGATTTTATTTCTTCAAGATTTTTTATAGCCTCTTCAATTTTTTGATAGGGATTGACCACGTCAACGATGACGACTTTTTTTAGTTTGGACATAGGATACGCAAATTATAATTTAACCGTTTTTGATAGATCATCAATATGATGAAGGCAGTAAATGCCATAAGACTTCCATAAAGAAAAGTGGCCTGAGGACCTACAAATTGCCATAAAAATCCGCCAACTATTGATGCCAGAAATGTGCCGATGGCATTGAGAGTATAATAGGCGCCAAAGTAAGATCCTGATTCTTTTTTTTGGATAAATTCAGAGAGATATGCCTTGGAAATTCCATCAGTTGCCGCTATGTAAATGCCATAGATGGGAAAAAGAAACCAAAGGAAGAAAGGGGATTTTACCAAACCAAAGAAAAGATATACAAGAGAAAAAACCAGCAAGCCTCCGGCAAATATTTTTTTTGCACCAAATTTATCAGCTAAAATTCCGGCCGGTGTTGCAAAAACAGTTTGGGAGATATTATAGAGAACATACATTAACACGACCATGGCAGTTGTCAGTCCTAAATTTTTTGCATTTAATAATAAAAATGCATCAGAACTATTTCCGGCCGCAAATATAAAACTTATTAACATAAAAAGTTTGAGTTTTGAATCCATATTTCTGAAGCTTATTTTTACAAATTTCTTTTTTTCCTGAATGACCGTAGTTTTTTTTTCCTTAACAAAGATGACAAGGAGAACAATGGCTATCACGGCGGGAATAACTGCCACAAAAAAGGCTTGTCTGACATTATCTTTTAGGAAATATAATATGATTAATGCGAGCAAGGGGCCAAATACGGCGCCCAAACTATCAAACGCCCGATGAAACCCGAAGATATAACCCTTATTTTCCGGCGTTGTATTTTTTAGAAGCAGGCTATCTCTCGGAGCGGTTCTTAGACCCTTTCCTAATCGGTCTACAATACGGGCGAATAAAACCATTGGCCATCCAAAAGCGAGACCAATTAATATTTTTGAAATTGCGGCCAATGAGTAACCGACGGTTACAAATATTTTACGCTTTTGTAAATAGTCGGAATACGTTCCGAAAATATATTTAGAAATACTTGCCAACGCTTCAACGAAACCTTCAATAAATCCAACGATAGGAATGGAAGTGTGTAAAACGGTTGTGAGAAAGATAGGGATGATGGGGTAGATCATCTCTGATGCCATATCATTAAAGAAGCTAACCATTCCCAACATAACAACGGTAAAAGGAAGTTTTTTAGGTTTATTGTTCATGATTTAATATGAAATTATAACAGCTTCCCCACTTCTGGTGTTTAAGGTTGAATAATTATCTGCGGAGAAAGAGGCGAGGGAAAATAAGTTGGGTGTTTGGAAAAAGTAAGTTTTTATATATCTTTAAAAATTGGGCAGATCTGTTGGTAGTCACAATAATTACATAAAGAATTTCGTTTTGGTTTTAGATCAATGTCATTATTTATTGTTTCTGCAATATCTAAAATTTCATTTTCAACTTCGTTTAAATCATTGCTCGTTTCATATTTATCAACCTTGTTTTCTTTCAAATAGAAAAGTATCTTTTTATCTACTTTATATTCCGGATATTTTTTTGTCAGTAAATATTCATAAAAATTAAGTTGGAATTCAAAGTTGCTTTGTCCGTCTTCTTTATATTTTCCCGTCTTATAATCAATAAGTATTAATTTATCATCAACCAGATCGACTCTATCAAATTTTCCCCCAAGTTCTAGTTCGGGGTTCAATAGATATTTTGGGAAATCTTCAGTCACTAGTGGCTCTCCTTTAGAAAGTTTATTTTTAAGGAATATTTTAAATTGCTTTTTGGACTCTTCCACATACTTAATAATAGTTTCTTTATTTTTAAATACTTTGTTGTGTTTCTGAAAACTGTATTTAAATTTTGTCTCAAATAGTTTTCGAAGGGTTTCAAAATTTCTATCTTCTTTTTTTGTTCTTTTGTAGAAATCATTTAGGCATCCATGAATCAAATTTCCAAAAACCAAATCTGGGGTATCTTTTCGATAGGCAAGTCTTGTTTGTGTATCTATTTCGCATTTGTATTTAAAAGGACATTGTTTATAGTTTGCTATTTTACTCGGTGACAATTTAAGCATTATTAATAGATGTGTATAAATTCTTCTGAAAATTAAAGAACGTTGCTCTTATTTTTTCGACTCCGCCAAGAATAGTTTCGGCATCGGAAATCGCATGATATTTTAAATTAAGCAAGATTGGTAATTTTTCTTCATCCAATTCTTCAACCCCTTTTTCGACGTAATTTTCGAGAACGAATTCGATAAATGATTTTTCTTTTTCATCCAAGTTTTCAAAAATAATATTTTTATTTTTCTCAACTCGCTTTTCTCTTGTAATTGGTTTGGTCGTAAAAGAAATATATGACAAAACATCGTACAAGTCACTATCTTCAGCATTAATTAATTTTTGTAAAGTTTCCAGTTCATCAATCCCGTATCCTGCTTCAGCTATTTTTACTAAAAATGCTTTTCGGGTAATTGGGTTTGACCAAATTTTTCGTAATTCCTCTTCACTTTTGAAAAACTCGGGCAGTGTCCCAAAAATATTATGCAAGAATTCTTCTGAAGAAATTGGTTTACCATCGGCATTCCAGAAAGAAGTCGAAATCATATGTTGAATTTCTCTTTCTTTTCCATCAGCCAGTTTTATTTTAATTTTTTTCTTTTGTCCAATAATTTTTTCATCAGTTGAAGTGGTATATTGAGCTTTCGGTTCTTTGACAAACATTTTCTTTTCGTCTTTTTCCTTTATTGTTAAATCAATCGGTTCGCCATCCCATTCTGGATCGGAAAAATGTTTATAGGCATCAACAAAATCTAAAATCGTAAAATATTCTTTACCATCAAAAAGTCTCGTTCCCCGGCCAATGATTTGCTTAAACTCAATCATTGTATTAATTGATCGCATCAAAACAATATTGCGAATATTTCTAGCATCAACTCCGGTTGAAAGTTTTTGAGACGTAGTTAAAATTGTAGGAATAGTTTTTTCATTATCCTGAAACTCTCGAAGATATTGATCTCCACGAGCACCATCATTTGCCGTTACTCTTACACAATAAAAAGGATTTGTATTTTTTTTAAACTTATTTATTAAATCACGTACCAAAAGAGCATGCCCTTGATTAGCACAAAAAATAATCGTTTTTTCGTTTTCATTAATTTCCTCTAAGATTACTTTTACTCGTTTTGTTTCTCGTTCCTCAATCTCAATCGTTCTATTAAAATCCGGTTCAGTATAAATTTTTCCTTCTTCAACTTCGCCTTCGATAATTTGATCATCCGAGGTATAGATATAATCATCAAGGGTAGTTTTAATTCTTTTAACTTTAAATGGTGTTAAAAATCCGTCATTAACTCCCTCCTTTAGTGAATAAATATAAACTGGTTCGCCAAAATATTTATAGGTATCAATATTATCTTTTCTTTTCGGTGTAGCTGTCAGACCTAGTTGGACAGCTGGTGAAAAATATTCTAAAATCCCTCGCCAGTTACCTTCGTCATTGGCTCCTCCTCGATGACATTCGTCAACGATAATAAAATCAAAGAAATCTTTTGGATAATCTCCATAATAAGAGGTATTATTTGTACCGCTCATAAAAGTCTGAAAGATTGTAAAAAAGACACTGCCATTGGTTGGGACATTGCCTTTCTTTCTGATATCTAGTGGATTAATTCTGACAAGGGAATCTTCGGGAAACGGAGAAAAAGCATTAAAAGCCTGATCAGCTAAAATATTTCGATCGGCCAAAAACAAAATTCTTGGTTGTCTAATTCCATCTCGTTTTAAATTCCACCTTGTTTGAAAAAGTTTCCAAGCAATCTGAAAAGCAATAAAAGTTTTTCCAGTTCCGGTGGCCAGTGTCAAAAGAATTCTTTGTTTATTTTCAGCAATTGCACTAAGTGTATTATTAACAGCAATTTCTTGATAGTATCGCATTTTCTTTGTTCCCCCAATATCTTCATATGGAACTGTTGTGAATTTTTCTTTCCATTCGTTCTGGTCAGAGAAAACTTTATTCCATAATTCCTCAGGAGTTGGAAAATTTAAGACATCGTCTTCTTTGCCGGTCTTCATATCAACCTGATAGATTTCTTTTCCATTTGTTGAATAAGCAAATTGAATTTGAAGTTTAGTCGAATAATCTTTTGCTTGTCCGAATCCTTCAGTTTTTGAAGATTCTAATTTTTTCGCTTCAATGACGGCGAGTTTTTGATTTTTATAGACAAGAATATAATCGGCTATTTCTGGTTTAGATCTTGTGCCACCAACTAGAATGCGTCCTTCAGTAATTCTGTATTCTCGTAATATTTTTGATCCCTCAACTTCTCCCCATCCACTATCCTTTAGTTTTGGATCAATATATTCCGCCCTTGTTTCTGCCTCATTCATAGTTTTATTTTAATATTGACATACAACAAATAGTGACATATAATGAAAATGCTAAAAGCTGGTGAGTGAGCGTGATGCCACGACCCAGTTTTTTTGCATTTATGGGACTATTTTGAAACTATCAATTTGTTCGTAATACTTCTTTTTTTTAGCTCCTGTGTCTGGATGCATCTTAAATAATTTTGAATTCATTATTTTTGAAATACCAAGTTGATAAGTATTCATATCTGTTTGTTTTTTCTTAATAAACTTAAGTTTTGCACCGTAGGCCATTAAATCAGCAATCTGTTCTTCAATATCATGATTCTTTTTTGTGACAAAAGATATTTCAGTAAGTACTTCTTGGACATCTTTAAATGAAATACCTAAATCCTTCATTCCGTTCGATAGATAAAATCCTGCAGTCTTATGGTAAATAAAATCTTTTTCTGCTGTGGCCGATTCAATCATTAATTTGCCTCTAACTTCACCGCTCGCGATTAAAGCCAAAATAAAATTTCGAATTACGATATCTGCAGTTTCTTTATAAACTTTTTGAGAATTCCAGTTATCTTTTATTGCTTTCTTTTGATCAACCAAAGCTATAAATAATTGTAGAGTTGATACAGAAAGAAAATTAAACAGATCGTTGTAAAATTCTTCAGCAATCTTTTTGTCTTTTAAAATTTTAAAATCACCTTCTTTTCTACCAATTTCTTTGGAGTGAAAAACTACATCAGTTCTTCCCCAATATTTAAATTTAATTTGATCTGCTTTTATTTTTATTTCTTGTCTTTTATGGTCAAGAACTAAACATCCACAAACGATATAGCATTCAGATTTGCCCTCTTTTGGATTACCTCCACCGGATTCATCAATAAAAAGATAAATATTCTTCATATAAATATTATACTCTCACAACTGTCATCCCCGTGAAGACGGGGATCCAGACCTATAAATTTCCTTCAAATGCTTTCTTTAGTATCGACTTTTTTAACTCTTCCAAGTTTGATAATTTTTGTTTATAAATTTCCTCAAGTCTTTTTGTCTTCTCGTTCAGCTCATCCAGTTTTTTAACAATGGATTTTTGCTCGGATAATATTGGTAATTTAATTTTAAAATCCCTAAGATAACCAAGACCAACAAATTTTTGAGTGGTTCCCTTTGCTTCACTGGTCATTTTGTCTATTACAAATTTTGAATCTAAAAAATATTTAAGAAAATAACTATCTTGTTCTTTTGGAATTTTAAACAAAGCAACATTTTTTATAGCAAAATTTGGATCGTTTTTTACAACAACAGGATTTCCAATTGTTCCAATCATTGCAAATAAAATATCACCTTTATGTACCTTACTTCTCTCGTTAATTCTAAGATAATCTTTTTCAGAGACATATCTAATTTTTTTATAATCTAATTCATCTTTTTTTAAATTTTTGGAAGTAATTAATGCGTATCCTTGGTTATGATATTTTGGTGAATCATGAGTTCCATCACGAACATCATAAACATCGCGTAATCTTTTTTCTTTCCAATCCTCCCCTGGTTTTTTAAATACATTTTGTAAATATGATTCAAAAAGGTCTTTGGTATTTTGTAAATTCTTTTCCGTATTTTCTTTTGCTTTTCCTATTTCTCCAAAAACTTTATCTAGGATTTTTATGATACGATGTTGTTCGGGGAGGGATGGAATATTTACTTTAATTGAATAAACATTGTTGCGATTTATCCCAGGTTTAACACCTTTGGCTAATTTTTGAAGTTCAAGAGTTTCAAGAAGATTGTATAAAAATTTTAAATCATATTTTTTATCATCAAATGTTACAAAATAAGTAACGTCTAGTGGCCAAAACTTTTCTTTAGTGAGATTAATTTCACCGGCTGATCCTTTTCTACCAACAATGATACTTGGCCTATTGTAAAAATATTTATTAGAATAATTTTTTATCCCATTAGCTCCGTACACTGGATATTTTCCGTTATTATTTCTTTCATCTTTTGACAATGGCTTTCCGTATTCAAGCTTCAAAACCTCGCCAAGTTTTTTTGTTTGCCAATTATCTCTCAACATATTTTTTATCCCCCAAGTTTTTCATACTTTTAACTAAATTTACTATCGTTTGCATAATTTTGTTCATATCGGCAGCCTTAGCAAATCCTGCATTTTTAACCGCCATTTTTTCTCCATATCTTTTAAATACATCTCCAACCGTTCTTCCAACAACGCTGAGTAAATAAATATCCTTATCTTTTTCGAGCTTTCTCAAAAAATAATATAGAATTGCTGAAGTTATAAACATAATAAAAACTATGATTATGCTCCATTTAAACTTATCTCCTTCAAGATTTGAGAAAATAACTTTGGTTAGCAAAATCAAAGACGTGGCACCTGAAATTATAGGAGCCACCTGATAACTTGTTTTATTATTTTCTTGTATTGTCTCTATAATAAATTTTTTTGCTCTTTCTTTTAAATTTTTTGCTTGCCAGTTAGTTTTCATCTGTTTTGGGGTTTAATATAGTTTCAAGGATTTTAATAATTTTAGAAAAGTTTTTAAAATCATCTTTTGTCCCATTTTTACAGATCCAAGCACAGACTTCCTGTTTTTTATCATTCATTATCTGAAAATTTTTAGTTTTTGTTCCAACCGTTTGAAACTGAAAACAATCAGCTTTTATTTTTTTGACTTTTTCTACTAAAATTTTATCAAACAAGTTTTCGATACCTTTTTGAATGGGATTTGTATCAATTTTTGGAATTTTTCTTATATAAAGTTTTTCACTAAATACAACCTCTTCTACACTTTCTTCTGGATCGTTAAGTAATATGATTTTTTGAGAAAGTATATCCAACTTTGTTTTTAGAAATTTTCCAGCATTTTTTAATGCTTTATTATTAGAATTTTTTGTACCTTTTTCTGTATCCTCTCCAATAATTTCAATCTCAATTTTATTTAAATTTATTTTCTTATCATAAAGTTCAAAAGCTTTTTTTATATATAAAACATCCGTTGGTCCTTCTACATAGACTTTGGGTTTTTTATTTTCAATAATTTTATTTTTTAAATCTTTCTCAAATTTTTCGGTATTTTTTAAAACTTCATAAGCTTTTCCAAATTCGGAAAATCTTTCTGTGGTTATAATCTCGCCACTTGGCATGTTTCTTACTTCAAAGTCATCATCGCCAAAAGCTTTTTTCATTCCAAGTAAAAAAAGTGGAGAATGGGTTGTAATAACGAATTGAACTTTTGGAAATAATTTGATTAACTTTGGTAAAACTGAACTTTGTAAATCAGTGTGCAGGTGAACATCTATTTCATCGATAGCTACGATTCCTTTAATTTCAATAATATTCTTTGGCGGATTATCTGCGTGACGAATTATATTGATAAAAAGATTCAATAAAATTGACTCCCCTAATGATAGATTATCAATACTCGGTAATAATTGTTTTTTTACACTTCCATCAGTATTTTGTTCAACAATAGAAACTCTATACGCACCTCTTGGACCAATACCAAATCGAATATCATTTCTTTGTTTTATCCTTCTCAAGATATCATTAATGTTTTTCCAAGTTACTTGATCAATTATATTAGTTGAATTACTTGTAAAATCCAAAACTAAATCCATTAAATATGATTTATTGTCTTTGGTAGCAGATATTATCTCAATTTCTTTTTTAAGCTGATTCGAGAATCTCTTTTTATCTTCAAATCTTTGATAGTCTAAAAAAGGGTCATTCTTCCAAAATGGTTCCTCATATCTATATGCAGGTTGATAAAAATGTGCTCCTGTCAACCATTCATTTTGTAACCTCTCTTTTTGTGGCTCACTAATACTTGTAGTTATCTTCTGATTATCATTTTTATTATTTGGGGATAATAAAAAATCATTTAATAATTTACTAATATCCTCTTTTTTTATATCTCCAATTTTGTCAAAATACTCAATTTTTTCTTTCTTATCATCAATAAAAATTAAAGCGGAGAATCCTTTTTCTTTGCCTGTTTGAAGATTTAGACCTCCAGAAATTTTATAGTAACTTCTACTAAGACCCTTTTGTTTTCCAACATCTTCAAATAAGTTGCTTCCAATCTCATAAAAACTATCTACAATTTGTGATTGCAAAATTGTTTTTCCCGACCCATTTTCACCAACAAAAATAATAGGTTTTGGATTACCATCGTTATCAAATGGCATTTTAACAGAAAGCTCATCTATCGGTCCGATATTTTTTATTGCAATATTTTTTAAATACATATTAAGTAAGGTTTTTAATGTTGTTCAAAATTACTTTATTCTTCTCATTCAATAGTTCCATCTCCTCCAAAATCTCCTTCGGATCTCTTAGTTTTTGTTCGATATTTTTGTTTGGGTTTTTGACGGAGAGGTCAAAAGTTTTTTGGTCAACGTTCTTAGTATCAATTGACCATGAGTTTGGGGAATTGGCTTTGCTTTTTTGGAGGGTGACGAATTCTTCAAGATCTTTTTCATTGAGTGGATTTGTTTTGCCTAAATTTCTTGTTAAATTGAGTTGATAAAACCAAGTCCTTTTAGTTGAAGATCCCTTTTCAAAAAATAAAATTACTGTTTTGACTCCGGCTCCGGTAAACGTTCCACCTGGGAGATCTAAAACAGTGTGGAGATTACAACTTTCTAGTAATAATTTACGTAAAGAAACAGACGCATTGTCAGTATTGGAGAGGAAAGTATTTTTGATGACTATTCCCGCCCGGCCTCCGGCTTTTAGGATTTTTATAAAATGTTGTAAAAATAAAAAGGCTGTTTCACCGGTTTTGATTGGAAAATTTTGTTGAATTTCTTTTCTAATTCCGGCTCCAAACGGAGGATTAGCCAAAACGATATCATATCTATCTTTTTCTTGAATATCTGAGATATTTTCTGCCAAAGTATTAGTATGAATGATATTTGGTGCTTCAATCCCATGAAGGATCATATTCATCACGCCGATTATGTAAGCTAGCGATTTTATTTCTTTTCCATAAAACGTTTTTTTCTGAAGTATTTCGACATCTTTAGGATAGAGCTTTCTACTTTCTTTGAGATATCCGTATGCTTCGACTAAAAAACCCGCTGACCCGACGGCTCCGTCGTAAATCTTCTCACCAATTTTTGGAGCGACGACTTTGACAATCGTTTTAATCAATGATCGAGGTGTATAGAATTCTCCACCATTACGTCCTGCATTACCCATGTTTTTGATCTTACTTTCATAAAGGTGAGACATTTCATGTTTTTCCGAGTCAGTTCTAAATCGCATTCCATCAACGATATCTAAGATATTACGAAGTGCATATCCGCTTTGGATTTTATTTTTCAGTTCACTAAAAATTTCCCCAATTTTATATTCAATTGTATCTGGACTCACTGCTTCTGTTTTGAATTTCTTAAGATATGGAAAGAGTTCATGGTCGACAAAGTTAATTAAATCAGATCCTGAAAGCGCTTTATTATGATCAAGTTTTCCATCTGTGGTTTTTGGAGAAGCCCAAATTTCCCATCGATATTTTGAATCAATAATATATTCATATTTTTTTCCAGCGAGAGCTGCTTCTGTCTTTTTATCCTCTTCAAAATCGTTTAAATATTTTAAAAATAAAATCCATGAAGTTTGCTCAATATAATCAAGCTCCGTTCCGACCCCAGCATCTCTATGAAGTACATCATCAATATTTTTGAAAGACTGCTCAAACATAATTCATATTTTATCACTTTTCCAACGGTTTAGATTTTAATTTACATAATCCTCCTTCATTAAAATTACGGAGGACAAGCAATTCGTTTACCTAAACTTTGACTAAAATTAGATCATGGGGAAATTTTGCTATTGAAATCTAAAGTCTGTTTATATACAATATGAATTGGATCGGGGTGTCCCCGGTCGGTAGAAAGTCCCGCAAGGGACTTTTTGCATTTATGGGAATACTTTTAGACCAAACCCCTCTACTTTTCCAGCCTTACTTTTATAAAGTTTGTTTTCGATTATTTGATAAGGAATATATGGCTCTTTTGAATTAAGTACATGACGAGCAAGTGGATAGGCGCATAGATCAGCTACTTGTATTCCAATGCAATTATTTTTTTTTAGCAACATTGAAAAATTTGAAAAACGACTTTTAAAACGGTCAGTAGAAACATGGAAAGTTCCTCTATCTACTACTTTGTTGAAATAGCTGAGTAATTGATCGTCTTCCTTTTTACCTCTTTTTTCAATAGTGATTTCAACAGTCGATGGTTTATTTTCATCAGTACAAAAAACTAATCTTTCCAAGATGTAAGACAAACAAATAATATACGGGTTACCGGCGACTTTACCATATTTTTTAATATGATTTTTTTTATCAATTGCTACCGATATTATTTTAAACTGACTATTTGATATGATTTTATTTAGTTTCTCATAAAATTTCTTTTTGATTTCTAAATCAAATAATATTTGATACGAACCTTCACATTTTCTAATATCGCGAGAATGTAAAATTACTTCTGTTGACTTAAAGAATTCAGTTTTAAATTTATTTATTTCTTTAAGTAACTTTTTATATTCTTCATCGCTGAATAAACAACCGGCTAATAGAAAAATTGGGAAATGAGGATCGATAAAAGTAAGGCCGTGGTCACCGCTTTCATCAAGGAAGAAATGATAATTATTATTTGAAGACATAAAATTATTTTATCACTTTTTTTCCTTTTCTTTCCATAAAATCACCCCTTAATTTAATACTAATCCAGCCTCATACAACCTGCGAGGTTGTACACGTATAAACAGAACTGTTATGTTTTACGGAAGGAAGCGAATATCTAGAGTGGAGTCAAGTGCGGAGGCTACACGTTCAAGAAGAGAGATTGATGGTTTAACAGCTCCAGTTTCAAGTCGTGAGATTACCGGCTGTTTAGTATGAGCCCTTTTTGCCAATTCTTCTTGAGTAATATTTTTTCTCAAACGAATTTCAATCAAACTTCTGGCTAATTGATATTCATGTTCGGTCTTTTTGGCAAGATGGGCGAACTGCTTATTTTTTAAAAGCTTTTTTTCAAAATCAGACCATTTGGTAAGACTGTTAATTGTTCTTTTCATAGTCTATTTATAACAAATTAGTTATATTTGTCAAGGGGATTAGATAAATTCTTTGGCTCTTTTTAAAGCAATTTTTAATTCTTTATCTGGTATTTCTTGTGTTTTTTTAACAAAGGCATGGACAATCAGAAAGACTTGTGAATTATAAGGGATAAATAATAATCTAATTTGTTTTCCTCCGGTAATCCTAAGTTCGTAAACGTCTGGATTGTGGTAAATTTTTTTCAACCATTTAGTTCGCAGTAAACTAAGACCGTATTCTTCAAAAATTCTTATTGCGGTTCTTATTTTGTTTCTGTCATTAATTTCACAACTTAGAATAAATTCTGCAATAATATCCCTGCCTGAAGAAGTTTTGTAAAAATTAAGCTGATATTTTGTTGTCTTTATCATTAAATAACTAGATACCATAAAGATCTTATTTTGTCAGTCGCTTATAACCTACAAAATGTATAGTTTAGCTTACTATCACAATTAAAAAATATCGAAGTATCCTTTTATCACTTTCCCAACAGTTTAGATTATAATTTACCTAATCGTCCTACGCAAAAGCTTTGAAGGACAAGCAATTCGTTTGCCTAAACTTTGATGAAAAATCAGAGCATGGGGGATTTTACCGTAATTTTTTAATTGATGGATTTTCGATTAATGCTTTCATTTGATATATGGCAATTTCATTTAGTTTCAGAAGTCTGATATCTTGAGGTAATTTCTGTCGGATTAATTCAGCGTTGATACCTTCAAGATTAGCAAGAACTACCAATTGGGTGACATCGCAATAGTCGCGGATATTGCCTTCTTTTCTTTTATTTTTATCGCGCCAATCTTTTGCTGTCATTCCAAATAGAGCCACATTCAGAATATCTGCTTCTGAGGAATAAATAATATTTGCCTGATTTTTAGTAACGGATTGAGGAATTAAATTTTCCTTTATCGAGTCCGTATGAATACGATAATTAATTTTTGTTAATTGACGCTTTACATCCCAACCTGTTGCTATCCTAATTTCTTCTTCTTCTTTTAATCTTTGGAATTCTTTAATTAAATATAATTTAAATTGAGGGCTAATCCACATTCCAAATTCAAACGCGATATCTTTATGAGCATAAGTTCCGCCATAACGACCAGTAGTGGCTCTAAGTCCAATAGCATTAGTTTTTTTAACCCATTCCTTAACACTAATTTTATAATTATTAAGTCCCGCCTGACTTTTAATTATGGCAAATTCGCCATAATTAAAATTTGGATTGTTTATTCTCTCCCAAATACCGAGAAATTCAACTGTATTTCTATTTCTGAGCCAATCGGAAATAAAAAAATCTCCATCTTTCGCCCTCAACATATCAGTCAGAGATAAATAATCATTATCTTCCTTTGATAATATGGATATCTTTATTCCTTCGACAATAATTTTTCTACTTTTTGTCACAATTTATTTTACATCTTTTTGTCACAAATATAAACTTTTTTTAACATAAAATTGTCATATTTATTTTTTTAATTGCCTAAACTTTGACTAAAGGCTCGTTCGTCACGTTAAGCGGGACGATTACGGCCTTTTGTGGCGCATGAGTAAATAACAAATGCGCCCAAAATCAAAGCATGGCAGAAATCTAAAAAGATATTATCTGGCCTGAAAATTTAAAAAAGCAATTCCTACGGCGCCAATTATAAGCCTAATAAATCATAGCATTAATGGAGGATCTTAGAACTTGCTATGCTGTGTATAATTTTGAATGAGAGTACTAAACATGAGAGCATTTTCTGCATCAATATCTCTATCTAAACGTGTGAGAAGTTTCTTGATATATGACGCAACTATTTTAATTTCTACTTCTTCTTTTCTCTTTAAAGCTTCATTCAAAAAACGTTGTGCCATCGTATTTGATCCTCGATGTAACCCTAAAGCAACTCTTTTGAGATCGCTCGCCAAAGATTCTAGAATAAATTTGTTATTCATATAAAATTTTAAAAAAATATTTAGTTAGTTTATTAAATTTCTTCCTCGTAGTTTCATCTTGTATCTCATTGCTCATATTCTTTTGTTGAGGCCTAATATTAATCATAGAATTACAATCGATCATTTTTGTTTTTAAATCTATACCACCTCCCCAAAGATCTTCTTGTTTAGAACCCTGATTTAATAAAATCTTTTCGCCGTCAAAATGCCTATCACATCCTGCTGAACAAATTCTCTTTCTTATATCAATAACGGTTTTAATATAAATATCAAATAGTTCACGAAGCTTTGTAATATTTTTTTTTGTGTACGATGTATTTTTTGTAATAACCATGAAGAAATTATAGCAAATAACTTACGATAGGTACCGAATGATACCGTGTCAGTATTTACAACTTAGTTAGAACTCATTTTATCAAAAATTCATGATG
>ERZ1292625.59-Hain-H41-01um-R1-59-length-186765-cov-10_pt3 | contig 26369 bp, 29 predicted proteins | sample MGYA00564400_ERZ1292625 | MGnify/ENA primary metagenome ERZ1292625 (study PRJEB36523, sample SAMEA6512639) | groundwater metagenome | collected 2019-01-08 | study: AquaDiva: Metagenomics assemblies of 32 groundwater samples | reverse complement strand
CCCCCCCCCCCCCCCCCGCCTTGGCGTGGCCAGCGAGCGCAATCATAATGCTGTTGTCTGTCGAGAGACCAGGACGAGGGAAGTAGCTCGTGACATCAGGGTAGTCAGTGAGCAGTGCCGCTTCAAACATTCGCTTCAGGTGTTGGTTGGCACTCACGCCGCCGCCGACAATTAAGGTCTTAGCTTGGTGTTGCTCGATGGCCGTGAGTGTTTTTTTCAACAGCACGGCCGTGACCGCATCCTCAAAATCGCGGGCAATAGCAGCTACTTCGTCCTTGCTCAGCGTTTTGTCAGCGACGGCGTACCGCACGGCGGTTTTCAAGCCAGAAAAAGAAAAATCTAAGTCGTTTGACCTAAGCATAGGCGAAGGCAGGTCGGCAAATTTTGGGAGTTTGTTACGCCGCGCAAGCGAAGCTTGCGCGGCTACTTCTGGCCCACCCGGATACGGCAACCCTAGTAAACGCGCAACTTTGTCATAAGCTTCACCGACCGCATCGTCCCTCGTCTGCCCAATCTTTTCGTACTGCCCCCAGTTTTTCATTAAAATCAATTCGGTGTGTCCGCCCGATATGAGAAGAGAAATGGCCGGGAATGAAATATCAGACAATTGATTATCCCTGTCAGCGTCGTAGATGCTCGCTAGCACATGGCCTTCCATGTGATTGACCGGCACAACCGGCACATCCCAGAGGAGCGCGAGCGCGCGCGCAAAATTTACCCCTACCCACAGCGCTGGCTCAAGTCCGGGACCGCTCGTGACGGCAATGAGATCGACAGCAAATGCACCGTGTTCCTTGTGGAAGGTAAGAAGCTGGTCGACCAACCCGTGTTCGCGGTTTAGGATGGTGCGAACGGCTTGTTCGGTTTTCTCATCAAGTGTCGGAGTAAAGTCGAGTGGTTCTATACCCGCTTCCTTGATCGCTTTCTCCAGCATCGGTACGATGGTGGCGGCGTGTTCCCGCTTGGCCAAAGCGGGTAACACGCCGCCGTATTCGCGGTGAATATCAATTTGCGACCACAGCGCATCGCCATGTATGTCATACACGGCCTGCGGAAACTCGCCGCGGGCCTCTACCAGGCTCACAGCGGTTTCGTCGCACGAGGTTTCGATTGATAAAATCAACATGGGGTTACTATACCTAATACATTGTCAAAACACAAAAATGTGGTATTTTGGATTAGGAAAAGGGAGGTGTTCAATGTCAGAAGAAAAAACCAAACTTAGACCTTTGCAGTTCTGCCATAACGCGTTATTGATCACTATCGGCTGTCTGCTCGGTGTGGTCGGCTTTGGAATTTTTGCGTTGCTTGGTTTCATCGAGAGACGGTTGGAGGGTCACCATGGAGCCCATTAAAGACTTCTTTATTCGTGTCGCCGACTATCTTGAGTTTAGCGGCTTGGTGCTCTACAAACTCATCGAGAAGATAATCGGATACAGCCTCGGCGCTATCGCTGGAGTCTTGGTGGCGATAGCGTTTACGGCGCTCTTGCTCTTCAGTTGCTTCAAGGAACTTTCCGATCAACTAGAGTCAGAATGGAAAAGCCTAAAGGCACCAGAACCAACACCCCACGAACGATTGGTGTGGCGCATTGGTTTGCACAAGTAAGAAAATAGGCGAGCTACGGCTCGCCTTTTGATTTGTGTGTCCGGTACAGGACTTGAAACTTACAGTTTCAGTACAGGTTGTCGCTATTTTATTTCGCAAGCTCATAAAATTGCTGGCAACCTCTTCAAGTCCTGGGGCCAAAAGTAAAATACCTCCAGCCGAAGCTGAAAGTATTTCACTTTGTGTCCGGTACAGGACTTGAACCTGTGGCCTCTACAATGTCAATGTAGCGCTCTACCAGCTGAGCTAACCGGACGTGGTTGACAGTATACTGAAACTTTATGCGCTTGCAATCTTTCGTGTTGCCTGTCGGATGAAATTTCTAATGATACTCTTTGTGACTCGCACTTCCTCGTCTTTTAGTTCTTCTACTTGCGGAAGTTCCTTTTCAGAGACATCCGATATCAAAATCGACTGCCCAAAATCAATCAGGTAAAATTTACCTTGATCATTGACCATAATATTTTTCGGTTTGATGTCGCCATGTAGACAATACTCATGCATTTTGGTAATAAAAGACTCTATTTCCGCTTCGATGTGTTCAAGTGGAATCTCACACAGATGCTGTGTGAGATTATCCAAATCTGTGACAGCAGAGGTCGCCGCGATATCAGTGTCAAGCGTGACTCCGTTTACAAGTTCCATACCGTAACATTGGATCTTGCTGGTTTTGTGATGAAAATAGGGGTGCGGTACGCGGATATAGGCTAGGTGATTCTCTTCTTCGATCTCTTCGATTTTTTTAATTCGCTCTACCTCTCGCAGCATGTCATGTTCAGCGGCTGCACTCAAAGTCTTTTCGGTTGGCGATACCAAATACTTAATTGCCATCGCTAAGGTCTCCTCGTTACGCGTGACTTCAAAACGCTTTACCCGAGCGGTCATACCGGCACCAATGTGACTTTCAGGATTTTCAAATACCTCTGTTTCAATTTGTTTAAACAAAGCCGCTTCTTGCTCAGCAAACAATTCGCGAACCTGTTCGTCGCTGATAAAGGTCTCGGTCATTGCTTCCTTCCTTTCTTGCAGAACTTTTTCCAGGTAAAGAGTCGCGTTATTGAGAGACAATCCCTTTCGCTCAATCGTTTGAATATGTTTTTTTGCTAGTTCAATAGGCAACCGCTGGAGGAGCGGATATAAGAGTGTACCTTCGTAATCAAGGATATCGACTTCTTCTTGGTCACTAAGGTGAGGCGATTCAAACGGCATGCGACTATTTCAGCACAGATACACTAACGCCGCAAATATTCAGATGTGTCGTATGGCTTTACAAATTCTCAAGATATGCTCTACTGGAGCTAGTTCACACAGCCCGTGGACGGTAGCGTGGAGTTCTTTCGTGGTTCGACTTAGGTCTTCCAAACTCACAGTCGGTCAAGTCGCCCAAGTCTGCGACAGTATAGAAAAACGGTCGCTTGGTGAAGACGAGGTGCGTGAGGTGCAACTGAAAGGCCGAGATGAGAGTGTGTTTATCTCTCGACTGGCGGTCAACCAAATACGGAGTGGGTATGAGCGCATCGACACTATTCCTGTCGACGGTCTGCGCATCTTCGTCTATGAATGAGGCGAAGGCCGCGACCGGTACTCGAAGACGTGCTAGCCACTTTAGGCTGGGCACGTCTTTTCTTTGGTAAGTAGTTTGATTTCTATCCGTCTACTGCTTAGTATTATCTCTATTTTATGAAGCCAACCACATCCACTCATACCGCTCCTCTCTACACGGGAGATATACCGCGCGACCCATTACAATTTGTGTGGAGGGTGGCTAGCAAACACTGGGATTGGGGTTCCTTGGCTTTTTTGGCGGTGACCATCGCTACGTTTTCTAGCGCCGGAATCGCCTATTTCTTTGGTCAAATCATAGATAGTGCCACGAGTGGCAACGTTGAAGGTGTATTTTTCTGGGTCTTTGTATTCCTCGTCGTATCAACAATTGGTTTTGCGAGCTGGCGCGCCTCTGGTTTTCTTGGTATGAATTTTCTTCTGCGCGTCGAACGGCACGGACACTTGCTGTTACTTGAGTATTTGCAAAGCCACAGCCAAGCCTACTTCAACAATCGGTTTGCTGGTTCTCTCGCCAACAAAGTTTCAAACGGTGCCGACGGCGTGGAGCATCTCCTTGAGTCGCTTCTCTGGAATTACTACGGTATTACCCTCAACCTCATTATCACGAGTGTGTATCTGGCATTCGTTGATGTGCGGTTCATGTTCTTTTTTATCGGCAGTGCGGTGTTCATTTTTGTCACTAACTACTTTTTGGTACAAAAGCTCATACCGCTTGTCGTGGTGTATAGTGAAAAAACTTCCAAATTTCGTGGTGGCATCGTGGACATGCTCACCAACATGTCGGCGGTAAAATCGTACGCCAACGAAATACGCGAACACGAAAGGTTGACCGCGCTGGCCGACGACCGACTCCATGCCAATAAGCAGGAGTGGACATACGCTGAATGGATCCTTGTTTTCAACAACACCATCGTGGTTTTTATTGAGGCGGTGCTGTTTATTGGTAGCGCGTATTTATGGAGTGTGGGACTCATTTCTGCCGGCACGGTGGTGATGATGCTCACCGTACTGTACCGCGTGCAGGGCGATTTGGTGTTTATTGGGAACAATATCCGTTCGTTTATCAGGCAGTACGGCACGATCGAGGAAGGTTTGTCTGAAATTTTGGTCGGCCAAGAACTGACCAACATCGCCAACGCGAAGCGACTCGAGCCACGCGGCGGAGCCATCATCTGCGACGACGTCTTGTTTCGGTATGGGAGCCAAACTGTCTTTAAAGATTTTTCACTCACCATTCCGGTCGGACAGCGGCTGGGGTTGGTGGGCGAGTCGGGCGCTGGAAAGTCTACCTTGGTGTCTCTTCTGTTACGACAGCACAATATTCAAACAGGAACCATTCACATCGACGATCAAAATATCGCCGAAGTGACTCAAACGTCGCTTCGAGAACATATCGCCGTGGTACCGCAGGAACCACTCCTATTCCACCGCACCATCCGAGAGAATATCGCCTACGGCAAACCAGATGCGACTGACGAGGAGATTATTGCGGTCGCCAAAAAAGCGCAGGCGCACGATTTTATCAGTGTGCTACCGGAGGGATACCACACCATGGTGGGAGAGCGAGGGGTGAAACTTTCCGGCGGACAAAAACAACGCGTCGCTATCGCGCGGGCGATGCTGAAAGACGCGCCCATTCTTATCTTGGACGAAGCCACGTCGGCACTCGATAGCGAAAGCGAAGTTTTGATCCAGAAAGCGCTGGCCGAACTGATGCAGGGGAAAACTGTCATTGCGATCGCGCACCGACTTTCAACCTTGCGAAAAATGGACCGGATTATTGTGCTCGAAAAAGGGAGAATAGTTGAAGACGGCACTCACGAAACACTCGCCCGCTCGGGCGGTGTCTACCAAAGACTGTGGCAACACCAGGCTGGCGGCTTTTTGCAAGAGTAGTGAGTACACGCGGGTGAGATAAAAATAGGCCACCGTTTTAAGGACGGTGGCCGGAGTTTAGGCGTAACAACGCATCAGACCAGTGTGCGGATTGTACACGTACTGCCTGCCGATGTGTTGGCACAAGCCCATTTTTCTCCAAAAGCTGATCGCCTCTGGGAGCACGTTTTCAGCTTTTAAGAGCAAGCCGCACTCATCGCTCACGCTTTTTGCTGCGGTCACCACCTTGCGGCCATGACCTTTACGCGGATTCGCAGTTGATAGATGGTCGATGATGAAGGACTCATCACCAATCCAGAATTTGAGCTTGAAAAGATCGTGTTCGATCCGATAATTATCATCCGGATCGTGGACGCTCAGGATTCGAAGACCAAATTGGTCAGATAGTTCCTCGTCAAAGAGTTCGCGTCGTCTGCACATGCCTGTTCTCTCCTTTATTCAGGCGCGAATACTATAGCAATACTCACGTGGCATGTAAATAAATAAAGCCGCCCTAGTACGCAGGGCGGCTTGTTGTGAAGAGGCTTCGGCTAGTGAACAGAAACTGTCGGCAGCGCATGTTTGTGAGCAGCGCTGGCAAACTCGGGCATCAGTTTGCTGACGAAGTCGTCAACCTCCTGGTTTCCGAGTACCGGCTCGAGATGCCTGTCTTCGCAAAAATCGGCAATCAGACGCAACAGCGTAACTCCGCATCGTTTTCCGGGTTTTGGTTTTACTTGGATGATCTCGAAGTGTTGGTCATCGACGCGAAACTTGAGCGCAAAGCCGTCGCTGTCAATGAGTACCGAGCCGTCGGGCTCCTCAGTCTTTTCGATTGAGTCGAACCCCAAAAAAAGTCCCTTCAGTCTCTTAAAGAACAATTCAACTTTTCTCACTTTTCTCTCCTTTTGTGAGTTTTCATTTTATGTCAACAACTCATACGGTTGACTTGCCATTATACCATAAAAATCATGAAATGCACACAAAAACGGGGGCGGCTTTGCCGCCCCCGTTTTCACCACTCTTATCGCTACAGCTTTTGCAAAAACATCAGCATTTGCTCGATTTCTTCAGATTGTGTTTTTATGATGGCTTCCGTAAGCGCCTCCATCTCGTTATGCTCTATGAAAGGGAATACACTGCGCGCCATCATGATAGCCCCCATGTGATGCATGATCATGTCGTTCAAAAAGGCTTTATCAAGTTCACTGCCTGATAGTGTTTCAAGTTCTCTCATCATTGGCTGATAGGTGCCGGTGTCTTGGTACGGCGTGCCATACCAGCTTTGGTACCACTGTTTCATATCGGCAATTTCTTTTTCTTGTGTGGACACGATATTCTGCGCGAGCGTCATGATTTCTGGTGTGGTACCACCGCGCGCGATAACTTCTTTGGCTGTGTCGACGGCTTCTTGGTGGTGGGGGATCATCTCTTCTAGGAATGCTTTTTCACTCGTAACCATCATGCCGAACATTCCGTGCATACCTCTGAAGTCTCCGTCGTTTCCGTCAAACATCATGGGCATTCGATTGTATCCAAATTGATTTTCAAACTGGGTTTGGTATCGGTGACGATACCCGTCGTTTCTCGCGTCGACGGCATATCCGACTATGCCGCCAATCAGAAGCCCAATAATACCGACTAAAATTGTGTTTGTGTTCATATGTAACCTTATACGCAGTGGTTTGTAATATCTGCCAATAATAGCAAAAACAGCCGGCCGCGTCGCGGCCGGCTGTTTTACGTGATACCGCACTCTAGCCCTTCGGATTTGTCCCGCTAAAAAATAACTTCCCGTCCCAACTGCACGTTATTCGCGTCAAAACCGTTGCATTGACCGCTGTTGCACAACGGGCATGCGCATCGGCTTCAGTTGCTTTACCAGAATCATACATATCTTCGCCCGCTGTAATTTCATACTCTGCGTTCATGACGCTATTTTCGGCTTCCGTGCTGGTTGATCCCTCAGGGGTGTCGGAGCCAACCATGAATTTCTTTTTCGCCACTTCTTTGTTGTCGACATAGACGATGAGGCTATATATACCATCCGCCAAGTCATCATGGATTTTATGTGACCAGGCATTATTTTCCACAGCAATGTCGCCGCTTCCGTAGGCTTTATCACCACTTGGAGCAGCAACAGCAAAACCCACAATAGTTGTGCCAAACGCGGTGCCTCTCACCACCGGATTTTCTGAATTTGATATTGAACTAATGGACACACTAAGCTTTGTCTCAGGCTTCGTTTCTGGAAGTCTTTCTTCAGGCCTTTCGGAAACAATGGAGCTACAAAGTTTGCCCATGGCCGCTCTCGTTGACGGTCCAACCAAACCAAAGCCGGTAGTTTCTGGCGCTCCAGAAGTGACCAGTCCGTTTGCTTTTTGCCATGCCTGCACCGCTTGTTCAGTCGCTGGTCCGAAGAAACCGGTGACCTCCCCATATGTGTAGTGACCAGTGTTTTTGAGGAACTTCTGCAATTTAGAGACTTCGCCGCCAGTTTCTCCGTCTGAAGTGCCTATAAAAAGTGAACGTGATAGTTGCACGCACTCGCTGACTCCGGTGCCGCTTTTGAGCGCCGCAATCTGGGCTTGTAGTTGCTGAATAATGAGCAAAAGCTTCTGAATTTGTTCCGATTGCGATGAGTCGTTTGTTTCAGCGTGTGCAGGTGCACTCACCCCATAGACGCTGATTGCCATGATGAGAGCTATGCCAATAGAAGCAAAGCTACTGATGCGGAAAATCATAAATACCTTATTACTTAATAACTCTTACAGATAAGTATACTCTTTTAAGAAAGGCAAAAGTGAGATATGTAAACACCCCAGTTTAACCAATGGCCAATTCTTCAGGAGTAAACGCGCCACCGGGACTGATGTCAAAGATGGCAGTCGGGGTAAAGACGAGGACGGCTTTGACAACTCGGGCTGGGTTTTGTTCTTTGACGAAGGCGACACCTGCCGCAAGCACGTCACCGCTTTCGACGTATGTCACAGTGCCTTTCATTTGCGCACCAATCATAGTGTTCCAACAGGTGAGTGCCACCTCAGGATTTTCTTTTATATTCAGGGCAGTCTTGTCCATGAAAAAATCAAACAGCCACAGCGAATCGTCATTCACTTTCAACATCGACACTGGTACGACGTTAAGCCCGGCCTTACCGTTGCTCGCGAGCGCCTTGGCACTCGCACTTTCTAAACAGGCTTTAAGAGCAGGAGAGAGCATGGAGGATAGTATACACCGAAAGGTGTAAGACGGTCATAATGAAAATTTTTAAATGTAAAAGAAAGGCGTCTTAATGGTCTAAATTTCGAGAGAATGTCTGCTATAATCGAAGGCATGGGTAGTGACATCTCTACAAAAATACTACTTGGAGACTCGAAAGAGATTTTAAAGAATCTAGAGGAAAACTCTATTGACCTCACCATTACTTCACCGCCGTACGCCGATAGCAGAAAAGGTACCTACGGGGGAGTTCACCCCGACAAGTATGTCGAATGGTTTTTGCCGATATCGAAAGAGCTTCTCCGCGTCACAAAACCTACCGGAACTTTTGTTTTGAACATTAAAGAAAAGGTGGTTGGTGGCGAACGGCACACGTATGTACTGGAACTAATCCTCGCTCTCCGGAAACAGGGTTGGTTTTGGACAGAGGAGTTTATTTGGCACAAGAAAAACTCATTTCCCGGTAAATGGCCGAACAGATTCCGCGACTCATGGGAACGACTGCTTCAGTTCAACAAATCAAAGAACTTTGCAATGTATCAAGAGGCCGTTATGGTGCCGACTGGAGATTGGGCTAAATCACGACTCAAAAACCTTAGCGTAGCTGACTTGAAGCGAGACGAGTCAAAGGTTGGAAGCGGGTTTGGCAAGAAAGTCGCAAATTGGATTGAACGCGACATGGCGTATCCTAATAACGTCTTGCATCTTGCAACCGAATGTGGAAATAAAAATCACAGTGCAGTTTTTCCTGAAGCGATACCAGAGTGGTATATCAAACTATTCACAAAAGAAGGAGACGTTGTCCTCGATCCATTTCTCGGCTCCGGAACCACTTCGCGAGTTGCAAAACGGCTCGGCCGGCACTCTGTCGGCATCGAGGTCTTAGAGGAGTACTATGAGCGCGCGAAGAAAACTATCGACGACGAGGCAGAACAAAGCAAACTATTCTTCCCAGAACTTCAACAAGCATCATGGCAAAATTAAACATGCACGAAGTACGAACGTATGTCTCCCAGAATATTGGCGGATTTCATGCTGCACGGTTAAATAGTTTGTCGAAGTTAGAGCTCAAGAAAATACTCACGCGCAAAAATCCGTACTTGTTCAAAGCGAAAAATGTTCTCACTTCGGAGGCGCTTGTTCGACAGCTTATGGACGCACACCTTTCCTCGCAAGAGGAAACCATGTTTGGCGATTTTCTCGAAGGTCTTGCTATTTTCATAAACGGCAAAGTGTATGGCGGGGCAAAATCTGCAGCCGAAGGTATAGACCTCGAATTCACAAAAGATAAGGTGAAGTACATTGTTGCAATAAAATCCGGCCCAAACTGGGGTAATAGTAGTCAAATTGCCCGTATGTCAGATAACTTCAAGAAAGCGAAAAAGATCCTCAATACGAACAGATCTCAAACCAATATTGTGGCAGTGAACGGCTGTTGTTACGGGCAAGACCACAAGCCGGATAAAGGTGGTTATTTAAAATATTGCGGCCAGGAGTTTTGGGAGTTTGTTTCAGGTGGCGCAGATTTATACACCGAGATCATCGAGCCACTCGGACACCAAGCCAAAGAGAAAAACGAAGAATTTCAGCAACAGTACGCTATTCTGATAAATAAGTTCACGAGCGAGTTTTCGACAGAGTTTTGTTCAGACGGAGTCATCGATTGGAAGAAAATCGTTGAACTCAACTCAAAGAAGAAATAGAACTTCTGAACACCACACAAGTGCTTTTCTCCAGAGTCATAAACAAAAATAGCACACTTGACAAGTGACAATTTTTGTGTTTGTGACCCCACGGAGAATCGAACTCCGATTTCCAGGATGAAAACCTGATGTCCTAGCCGTTAGACGATGGGGCCGGTCTCATTCTTTAGAATGAGACCGGCCCCACAGAGGGCGAACTCACTCCAACAAAATGTGCGCAGAATCATACCAAAAATATAGGAAAACGCCAGTCCATATAATAGGGACTGACAGTGTGTTATCATCGAGCAAACATCTGTTATACGCATACTATGAAAAAAAATATTAAGAAAGCACTGGCCGAATACTTTGACGAACTTATCTATGGTGGCATCGACGGTATCATCACCACCTTTGCGGTGGTGGCTGGCTTCACCGGAGCAGCGATGAGTAGCAACCTCACCACGCAAATCTCGTTTGCGGTGGTGACACTGTTTGGTCTCGCGAATCTTTTTGCCGACGCTGCCTCTATGGGGCTGGGGAACTTCCTGTCTGTTCGTTCCGAAAAAGACCTCTACAAGGTAATGAGACGCAAAGAGCACGAAGCGATCATGCAAACGCCTGACAGCGAGGTGTCAAAGACGATTGGCATTATGCAATCGAGAGGGTTTTCACCAGAAGACGCCGCCACATTAGCGGCGATTTATAGGAAAAACGGCGATTACTGGCTTGACTTTATTATGCAAAATGGTGCCGGTATGTCAGACCCACGGAGGCAAAACGAAGCGCTCACTGGACTCGCCACTTTCTTATCTTTTATTCTGTTTGGCTCCATTCCGCTTATCCCGTTTTTGCTTCAGGAAAGTGGCAACCCGGATGCCGTGTTTATGTACTCAACCATTGGAACGTTTGGCGCACTTGTCGTACTCGGTCTGCTCAAATGGAAAATAATTGGCACAAAACTCTGGGCCTCACTTCTCGAAGTGGTGTTGGTCGGTAGTACGGCCGCTGCACTGGCGTATTACGTTGGTACATTCTTTGTCGTGTAGGCGGATGGTTGTGGCACTTCATGGTCTTGGGGAAGTGTTGGTACGGACAGTCCTAGTTTGAGTGAACCCATCTCTCTGGCAATCATACGCAGTGTAATCAGAGTCTGTTTGGCAAATCTTTCGATGTGGACGGTCAGGCAGTCAAGTGTCTGTGGGTCGTAAAGGAGATACACTTGACCTTCGTCTTCAACGGAAAGCCGTTGTTGGACCAAGAAATTGATCACCTCTTCTTCACCGACGCGGAGCGTCACGTCGTGCGCTCGGCTCAGTGCCCGTACATAAGGACTCGCCAAAAGTTCTTGGTTCGTCGCAAAGATTGAATAAGTGCGTAGCATAGTTGGATATGTTACGTTAATAAAACTCTCACTCAACGTTGGCTGTGAGGATGGGGAGAATGGCAGCCAATCAATCAGATTGCAGTTGCCACAGCTCATTCAGCATCACTATTTCATCACTGGTTGTCAACTCGATTGTTAGCGCCTATTCGCAGGGGTTATGTACAGACTTATACACAAGTTTTCCACAGGAGGGGCTTGAAATAAGGATTTTGATTCTTGTTGACATATTTAGTGTCTGTGAGAACCTATAAGGTAGGTTTGCACGGTGGTGAAGTATCAACATACTTACGCTCGAGGCTACGAGCAAAACGTGCAGGCCGAAGCTCTACGTTGTACAAGACAAAGGCGCCCGTAAGGGCGCCTTTGCCATGTGCTATTGTGATTTTTTGTTACTTGGTTTTCAGAGTCACGTAAATATCTTCAAGCGCGCGGACGCCGTCGCCGGCGGAGATGTTGTTTTGGTGATATTTTATATTTGTACAGTCGCCGGCGGCCCAGATGTACGGAGCGCTGGTCTTTTGGGTCCAGGGGTCAATTTTAATTCGCTTGTATTCGTCTGTCTCTACGACCCCGACCGCAAATTCGGTGTTGGGAATCATGCCTATCTCCACGAAGATGCCTCCGACCGAAAGCTTCTGTTCGTTGCCTTCTTTGTCGGTGTAGATCAGGCCGTTTACAAAACTTTCGCCAACGACCGCGGTCGGAGTGGCGTTCAACACACTGCGCATATTTGGATGAGCAAGCACTTTCTCGACCGTCACCGGATCAGCTTTAAAATGATCGCCCTTATGGAAAAGCGTCACAGTTTTGGCGTAGGCGAGCAGTTGGGCGGCCGTCTCAAAACCAGCGTTGCCTCCGCCAATGACGGCGACGTCTTGCCCAGCAAACAGCGGCCCGTCGCACGAGGCACAGTAGGTGAGTCCTTTGTGCTCAAAAATATCCGCTCCTTGCACGTTGAGACATCGTCTCTTTGACCCTGATGTGACAAGCACAGCGCGTGCCTGGTGTGACAGATTGTTTTCCAACGTAACTTCATAGCCGCCATCAATTCCGGCCAGCTTTTGTACGAGCTGGTTGTCTATAATGTCCACAAACCCGCCAGCGTACGCGTAGAGGTGTTTTTTGAGGCTCTCGGCGAGGTTTATGCCGCTCGTTGAAGGAGCGCCAATCCAATTTTGAATATCTAAGGAGACGGTGCTTTGGCCGCCCCATTCCTTGGTGATAAACAGTGTGCGCAGTTGTTTTCGGGACGCGTAGACACCAGCGGCAATTCCAGCTGGTCCTCCACCGATGATAATGAGGTCGTACATCATTGAAAATATTATTTTGTAAGTGTCAGTATCATAGCAAAAATCCTTCAGTCGTGCTGAAGGATGTTGCATAGGTCGATTTCGTTTTAACGCCTGCTCGCAATGGAAAGTTAACGCTGTTCCAGCGATTTCGGCGGGGCAAAAGGCCGAAATCGGGAACTAAGTAAAATATGTTTACTCGCGTTCACTATTTTACTTAAGCTTCGAACGACGCAAAAATGCTGGAACTGGTCACAAGTCACTAAGTATATTTGTTCACTATGTTCCAAATCTACTAAGTGCTCGCGACCCCGGCTCGCTGGTTCGTCGCGGCGGGCTAAAGCCTTTCCTTACAGGAACTGTACACCTTTTGGGTATTTCTCATTCTTCAAAATACCTCAAAGGGTCTTGCGAAAGTGCTTTTGCACTTTCTCACCTCACATCGCTGCGCCCCGCAGTACCTGCTTTTGAGAGAAATACTATTTAAGCTTTGACCGGCGAAGAAACGCAGGTACTGCGCCCCAGTCGTCTTCGTCGGTATCGTCGGCTGGATCGACTGGTTTGGGGTCGCGCTTGGGGAGCGGCGCGTGGGTGGAAGCGACGGCGACCGGAGCGGGTTCTGGCGCTCTCTCTGCTTCTCCCTTGCGCGACGGGAGCGAGTTAAAGATTTTTCCACGACCGCTGGTTTCCACCACTTCATCTTCGTATAGTTCACGCGCGGTTGGTGCACGATGAGTGATGCGGTGGCTTGGTCCGATGTTTTCTTCTGGGAAGCCGGTCGCGATCACGGTAACCTTAATCTCGTTCTTCTTCAGCTTGTCGTCTCTGATGGCACCGAAGATAACCTTTGCTTGCGGATCAATTGATTCGGTAATGATGCGAGCGGCATCTTGGATCTCTAGCATCCCAAGATCATCACCGCCGGCAATCGCAAAGAGAACGCCCTTTGCGCCGGTAATTGAGACTTCAAGGAGCGGTGAGTTGATGGCAAAGCGAGCCGCTTCCTCAGCACGCTTCTCGCCGGACGAGACGCCGACGCCCATGAGTGCAGAACCAGCGTTTTCCATAACACTTCTAATGTCGGCAAAGTCAACGTTGATGATACCAGGCATTGTGATGAGGTCAGAAATGCCTTCGACGGCTTGTTTCAGGACGTTATCACACTGTTCAAAGGCGGTTCTTACTGTCGTTTCTTTATCGACAATAGCGAGAAGCCGATCGTTTGGAATGGTGATGAGCGCGTCAACTTCTTTTTTTAGTTCATCAATACCTTGAAGGGCCAGTCGCATACGTTCCTGACCTTCAAAGAGAAATGGTTTCGTCACGACGCCGACGGTGAGGGCACCGCTTTCACGCGCAATTTTTGCCACGATCGGTGCGGCTCCAGTACCAGTACCGCCGCCCATGCCACCGGTTATGAAGATCATATCCGAACCCTTAATGGCGTTGGCAATTTCTTCTCGAGTTTCTTCGGCCGCCCGACGCCCCATGTCCGGATTGCCGCCGGCACCAAGACCGCGGGTGAGGTTTTTTCCGATGTGAATCTTTCGTTTCGCGAGCGAGTGGTGAAGGTCCTGCGCGTCGCTGTTAATCGCAATGAACTCCACGCCTTTGACTTTGGATGACACCATGTGGTTGACAGCGTTTTTACCCGAACCACCAATACCGACTACGCGAATCCGTGCGAATGATTCAACGTCTGTTCTGATTTGTTCCATAATGTAACGTGACTAAATCTCAACTACTTCTTACCCACCCCTGAGTATTGGTAGCAGCTAATGGCACTATCATACAGGTATACAAAATATCTGTCACCATATTGACAGAGTCAAGAATCGTGTAATTGACAATACAAAAAATACGTTACGGAAGGAACTGGCTGAGCCAAGAAAAAATCGTGTGCTTGGTGTTTTTTACAATACCCAGAGTCGAGGCTTCTTCGGTGTCGCTGGCACCCCACATACAGAGGCCGTAGGCCACCGCCCACGACGCGTCTTTGATTTTAAGATTTTTACCGATCTCGAGCGTGGCAATTCGAGCTGGTAGGTTGAGTGTGCTCTTAGCTACATCGACTGCGTTTGAAACATTGGCGCCGCCGCCGGTCAAGATAGCACCAGCTGGCAAGAGGCCATCACGTTTGATTTTTGTGAGGTGGAGGTTGACGAGTCCAAAAATAGTTTGCAATCGTCCAGCCACTATCTCGTCAACTCGTTTTTTGGAATACGCGGCACTCGTCATGGCACCACGTTTTATTTTTTCCGCCTCTTCAAGTGGCAAGCGGAGCTGTAGCGCAATATCATTGGTCACGTCGTTTGAGCCAACCGGAAATATTTTGAGTGAAATCGGAGTTGAGTCTTCAAATACCACTGTGGACGTGGTCTCAGCGCCCATGTTGATGAGTACGCAGCCGGCGCGCTTTTGTGTTTTTGAAAGCATGACAAAGCTAGCGGCAAGCGGCGAAGCGATCACATCTTCGACGTAAATCCCGAGGCCTTCGATGGTTTTTATGAGGTCGTTGACGTGTTGTTCAAAGGTAGTGATGAAAAGGCTATCAATTTCGAGCTTGGTGCCCTTAAGTCCCTGTGGCCGCCCTAAGACTTCGGTGCCGTCAATCGTGTAGCGAAGCGGAATACTGTGAAGGATGCGTCGGTTGGGAATATGGTCGGCCACCCGATCCTCGCTGTCTTGCATGACCTTCTCAAGATCGATAGCGGTCACTTCCGAGTCGGCTCGAGCGGGAATAATCTCGCCGTGCGCGTAGACTTCCTCGAGCCCGATACTGCCAATCGCGACGTGCGCTTTTTTGATGGTCACGCCGGCGTTTTTTTCGGCTTGCGCGATGGCGCTTTTGATACTGCGGGCGACATCGGCCTCCTGCATGATGTAGCCACTTTTGAGACCTCGGCTTTCCGCCAGTCCGGTACCGATGATTTCTGGTTTGCCGCCCTGGCTCAAATCCTTAGGCACGCGTGCAACCGCCACTTTGACGTGGAAGCTTCCGACATCGATACCTGTAATAATGTGTTCAGCCATGAGTAAAAGACGTGACTACGATATTTGAAACGTCCGTAAAAACTTGCGCTCCAATTTTTCCATTGTATCGCTATGGTCGTGGCCTTTCAAATGAAGTGCGCCGTGGATAAACAGAAAAGCGACATAGCCGCGCTCGCTTAGGTGAAACTTTTTTGCTTCGCGTTTCGCCACGGCCGGGCAGATGAACATTTCACCGGCCGTTTTTGTGAGAGGGAAGGAGAGCACATTTGGTACATAGTTTTTGTGTCGGTATCGCATATTTAACGACCGCGCCCTCGTCTCGCCTACAAACACCAGTGAGAGGTCGTATGACTCACCAAGTATTTTTGCTTTCATTTGTTCGTAAGAGTGCCGTGGGTACTTGCGAACAGTGCTTTTTATAGACAGGTGCGACATGGGTATGGTCATTATACAGCGCGTACGAAGCAAAACAGCCGATGCTGTGCATCGGCTGTTTCAAGTGACCATTATATTAGCGGCGGCGGCCGGCACGGAATTCTTGTACCTTTCCAAGCTTCACCAGTTTTTCGTAAGCAGTGCGCTTGATGAGCCGCTTGAGTTTGGCGCGGCGCTGTACGTTGCGGCTCTTGATACGAGTGAAATAGCGTCCACCGCGCACTTTTGGAACGATGCCAGCGGCCTGTACACGCTTGGTGAAGCGTCGAATGACGTTGGCGCTACTTTCGTTATTATTTTTGACCACTTGAACGTTGGTTGCCATATGTGGGCAAGAGCATACCATTAACTGAAATCCCGCGCAAGTGGGAGACGGCCGCTACGCGGCCGCTACCGGCGCCCGCCGCCGCAATTTTTTGACCAAGGTGTCGTAGTCAATAAACTCCTGATTTCGAACATTCATGTCTCGGAAAATCACCGTATTTTCGACAAATTCTTTCTGACCCATGATAACGGTGTAGCGGACACGGAGACGCTCTGCGTCGCGCAGTTGTTCTGAGAGCGAGTCGCTGGCTAAATTGTGGAAGACGTGAATGCCGGAGCGACGCAGAGCGTCTATGAGTAGCAACGTCTTCACTTTTGGGCCAAACCCGAGTTGCACCACAAATACTGATGGCGTTTTGCCTTTCGTACGTGGTGCTCGCGTGGGAGCTTTGGCGTTCTTGAGCACCACCACGGCGCCGACGGCTGGCGTGCGGGTGCGGGTGTTGCGGAATACGAATTCGTCAAAGCGGCCACCGCGGACTGAAAGCGGTGCCTCGGTCTCGTCTTCGGTTTTGATATCGAGCGAAAAGATGGCATCCGAGTAGCATTCGTGGTGACCGAGCATTTTTGGATCGATCTCATACGGGGTGGCGCTCATGTCGAGGTACTCAATAATTTCTCGGAAGTGCTTGCGGCTCTGGTCGCTCAAGAATTCCAGTGGATTTGGACTGCGGTGGATGAGTTCGTGGTTTTGCTCAATCAGGTAGGCTAGTGCGCTTAAGGGGTGTTCTTTCATTAGTTCGCGGGCGATACTCGGCATGGTGTCGAGACGTTTTTTGAGAAAGTTTCCGAGCTCGCGGCTATAGCGCGTGAGTGAGTCTCGGTCTCCGAGCGAGTTGATGCGGACAGTGTGGTCGCTGTAGCCGAGCTCGGTGGTGAGGGCACGGGTGGCTTGAATGAGAATCGCTTCAGCAATACTGCGGTTGACGTTAAATATATGGAAAGTCACCGCCGGTTCGCCAGTGCGTGGCACTGGCTCAAAAGAATAAAGTAATACCGGTCGGCCAATCGAATACAATTTTTCTTCGCAGAAAGTCACGATGCCGGACGCCAGGAGTCCGCTTTGCGCATCAATTCGTTTGTTGGTGCCGGTCACTGTATGGGGAAGCGTCACAGTACACTCCTTGCATTCTGGTGTTTTTCTAAGCTGGTCAATCGTTTGAAACCCAAAGTGTTCAGCTGTGTGGCTGGCAACTTTTAAGAATTCTGTAGGTGAGTGAGTCATGACCAAATGAACTTAAGAACTGCTAATGGACTCTCGTGGTACTGCGCCGGGGAGGTAGTCAAACTCCTGCGGCGGGAACAGACGCAAGAACGCTCTGCCAACGATCCGTTCTCTTTGCAGGACGCCCCAGCTGCGGGAGTCGGAACTCTCGTCGCGATTGTCTCCCATGACAAAGTACTCACGCTCGCCAAGCGTTTCTTCAAAGCGAGCGCCGGGTGCCATCGACTTAATGTATGGTTCTTTAAGGACGATACCGTTGGGGTTGTCGGCGTTGATAATGGTTACGGTATTGCCCTCAATTGTCACCGTATCCCCAGGTGTTCCAATGACTCGTTTAATAAAAAACTTTGACGGGTCGCGCGGGTAGCGGAAAATTATCACCTCGCCACGCGTCGGCTCTTCAAAGTGGTAGGTGATTTGGTCGACAATCAAGTACTCACCGCTATGGAAAGTGTTTTCCATTGAGGCACCGGAGACAATGAACGGCTGAGCGATAAACATCCTGATGGGGACCACAATCAGAATGGCAATAATAGAAAACCGGACAATCTCCGCGAGCGGATGTTCTTCGTGACTATGCGTGTGTGAATCAGTGGCTTCTAATTCAGATTTTTTTGATGAAAATAATTGCATAGCACTAACGTAATTTCTACTAGTATACGAAATTTTTCTATGCAAAACAAATATTGCAAAAACCGCCGCGCGCCCTTTGGTCGCGCCGCGGTTTTAATCGCCTTACCCATAAAAAAAACAAGCACGATAGATTCGTGCCTGAGGCAACTTTCGTCAGCCCTTAGGTGCGTGCCGCCCCAAGTCATTACTGTGGTGATCGGCGTGGTGGACCATCGTAAGCAGAACCAAGACAACCAGCAGGAACACGATTCCTAGTGCCCACTCGCCAGAGAACGCCGTACACAGAATGATTATGGCCGAAATAATCAGGCCAAACCACATACGCATTTCGTCACATCCTTCCTTCGCACTTTGCCCCTACCGCTATAACTGTATTCTTCTCTCTCTAGTTGTCAATGCCGTGTCACTTTTTGTTTCATGTACAATAGAATCATGTTTTATACGGTGGGTCTCGGCAACCTGGGTGAAGAATATAAAAACACGAGACATAATGTCGGGTGGCAGGCGCTTGACTTTGTGTGTGGGCAGGCACACTTTCCGTCGTTGGTAAAAAGTGCGCAGTACAGCGGGGAAGTGGCCGAAGGCATCATTGCAGACGAGTCGGTGTTTGTGCTGTATCCAGATACGTACATGAATAACTCCGGGAGTGCCGTGGCGAAGCTTGTGCCACGCGAGTTGACCCACAAGCTCGTCGTCCTGCATGACGACATTGCCTTGCCGTTTGGAGAGCTACGGGTGTCGTACGGGCGGGGCGATGCCGGGCATAACGGCATCAAGTCAATTATTGAAAAACTGGGCACCAAAGATTTCAGCCGCATTCGCATCGGCATCGCCCCGCGCAGCCTCCTTACCGGCAAAGCGGTGCGCCCGCGGAGTGGTACGCCGCTTGAGAGATTTGTTCTGAAACCATTCACAAAAAAAGAGCTCGACAAACTTGCTGAAGTGAACGAGAGAATATACGCGGCGCTAGAAACTATCATCAAAGATGGCGTCGAAGCCGCGATGAATCAACACAATTGACAGTTCTCATGGCAAGAAATAGCGATTGGTTTTGAGCGACACTGCACAGGCAAGAAAATTCCCCGACAGGTGTCGGGGAATTTTCTTGCCGAGCATAGAGGCAATTTTTTTACGCCTAGAAAAAATTGAACTCGTGTCGAGCAAAACCAATCGTTATTTCTCGCTGAGTACACCCGTAGTAGTCGTTTTATGTCTTCGCATTAGCTTCCTTGTACGAAAGCGTCATTTTTTGGTCGGTCGGTTCAAAGAGGGTAATCTTGAACTTGTAGACGCTACCAAGAGAAAGAGAGGCTTTGAGATTTTCTTCTTTTTCAAATTCAGAGACGTGCACCAAGCCGGCAACACCTTCTTCAATCGAGGCGAGCGCGCCGTGCTTGTTGTACTTGATCACGACCGCGTCGACGATTTGATCCTTCTTGTACTTCTTGGCGGCGCTGATCCAAGGATTTTCTTTGAGTTGTTTGATGGAAAGTGAAATCTTGTCGTCTTTGACTTCGATTACTTTCACGTCAACACTTTGGCCAATTTTGTAGAGTGCCTTGGTGTCTTCAACAAGGCCCCAGTCGAGTTCTGAAATGTGTACGAGACCTTCAAGACCTGGTTCGAGTTTCACAAATACACCGAAGTCCACCGCGCCGGTCACTTCGCCTTTGACGATAGAGCCGACTGCATACTTGTTAATTTTCTCTTCCTTCTCTTCTTTTTCTTGTAGGCCTTTTTCCGAGAAGATGAGTTTGTGTTCTTTCTGATCGGCAGTGATCATGACGACCGACAGATGCTTGCCCACGAGCTCGTTGAGCGCCGAGAGAATCTTGTCCTTATCGCCATCGGCCACTCGAGGATAGTTTTCAGATGACAATTGTGAAGCGGGAAGAAAGCCCTGGATGCCTTGCCATTCAATAATAAGACCACCCTTGTTGGCCTCTTTTACCAAGAGGCTCATGATGGTGCCGCGTTTGACCGCTTCTTCAGCGTCAGCCCAGATGAGGGCTTGGCGCGCTTCTTTGAGAGAGAGCTCGATGTAGCCGTCTTCGTTCTCTGGCAGTACGACTTTGGCGGCGATAGTGTCACCAACCGATACTTTACGCAAAATATCGCGCGCATTCATGTACTCACGACCAAAGATAAGGCCGGTACCAAATGGCTGGATATCAATATAGACGCGAGCGCGACCGATGGCGGAGACGGTGCCTTCAACAATCTGACCTTCTTTGGGAGGTTCGGGAGTTTCGGCGACATACTTATGCATGACGCCGGCTGGTTGGGCTGGTGGGGTAGTCGCAACTACTTCACGTTCAGCCACGGCTGTTTTTCCAAACAACATATACTTTTTACTTTTTAATTCCGACGACACGCGTCTGCGCAACCATTTCGCGACCCGGCACCATTTTGCAAGCGGTGCAAGCAAAATGGTGCCGGGGGCCGTAGTTCGTGAGCGCAGGGTTAACGTGTGCCGCTAGAAACTATTAATTACCTGTAAAGGTGGGGCAAATATACTACGGAGCGGAGATTTTGTCTATAGAAACGTCGATATAATTCCTGCCTTGCCTATTTTTCACACGCTTCGATGTTTCCGTAACTACCACGGGCACTGTGTCCCCACGGATGCTCAAAATAGGCAGAGGAAGATTCAAGGGCAAAAGTATAAATAAAGAAAAGGCGCGGCGATTTTGAAAAAATCGCCGCGCCTTGCGCGTCATCCCCTCAAGAACTCACAGGCAGACTCTCTACCTCGCGCTCTGGAAGATTTCTGACGAGCCATAGCGCTGCTGCAGGAACGAAGAGCAAGAGTGCGAGATAAACGGGTGGAGCCGCCTCTGACCCGAACAGGTAAGAGGTACCTGCGCCACTTGCGGCCAAGAAACAGATGGCAATAATCCCAGCTGTCTGTCCCATGAGAAACGACGCCAACAAAAACATGGGTAACGACACCAGTGTTGCAATGATCGTTTCTTGCTGGACGGTTGTTTTGCCGTACATCCACCACGGCGCGTCGACCATGGTTAGGTCAGCGATCTGGTGCTTCTGTGCCGCCGAGAAAAGAACTTCTCCTTCGAGAGTGACGCGTTCTGATCTCTGTGCTGGCTCATATGTGCCGTCTGCAAAGCGGTATATGACTTCCGCCGTCTCAAGATTGTGAAACACTTCGTACGCATTGTCGACGAGAAACTCGTCGCGCAACGTTTTTTGCTTGTCGCTCAGCTCACTTTGGCTGAGTTCGTCGTAGGTGACAATGTCGCGCGGTGTCATGTAAGCCGCCACGACGTAGGCCGCCATCGCAAAGACAACAGCTAGTTGCCCAATTTTTTTAAACGTACGCATCTCAACCTCCTTTCAAGGGTTGGTTCTGGCGAAAATTATACACAGAACAGCGTAAATGTCAATATTAAGTATCAAAAAACCGCGCTTTTGAAAGCACGGTTTCGGTAATTTATAGAACAAAAGAACAGATTACGCGGGGAAGGTGGGTGAGAACGAGCTGTTAAAGCTCGTCTCTCAACCAACCTTTCCGTCGCGGCCCGTCAAGGGCAGGTTTGTTTTCCAGACTATCACTCGTCACCAACTAGCGGTTTTGGGCGACTCGTTCGGTTGGTACGCGTGATTGCTGGAGAGGTACGATGATACATGTCAACTGCGTGCAGCAGGGCGATGAGTTGCCTCGAAAATGCCTGGAGCTGCTATGTGTCTAGCCCGGTACTTGTTCGCTTCGGTGAAGCGAGGTTTTCGCGGGTGAAAGTCTATAACCTTCCTTTCTGCGGTTAGAGGATGGCGCACATGCGATGACACCGGTTTGTGAGACCGGCGGCTCAACTCTACGCAACAAACTTCGGCGAGTCGCGAATTTTTTCCGTGGTCATGCAGACCTCGCAGGTTCGATTGATGTCGGCGCCGATCGCTTAGTTCACAAACAGAACGTGACGATTCATTTGTACCTCCTTTCGATTTATGCAAAGAGCTTTCGTGGCCCGGCTCCCACAAGGAGCCGGGCCGAATTGGGGCGATTCCTATCTCGCTCCTCCTACTCAACAAGCTTCCGGCTACAAAGCCTAAAGCTGCCCCTCACTGCTCCTCACGTGGAGCGCAGCGGCGAGAGACATTCCCATATTAGCATACCTAAATAATATTGTCAAGCACATTTGTGTGGCTTTAAATAAGGTTGAATTTGGAAGTAGCGACGGCCAAAATGCTGGTTAGGCCGTTTCCGGTTGATTTTTGGCCAGGAAGTTTCAACGGCCAACCGAGCATTTTGGCCGTCGGTATCGTATACTGGTGCCACTATGGTCATCACGTATCACGGTGGGCAGTGTTTTAAGGTGTCGTTTGGCGATACCACGCTGGCCTTTAACCCCATTTCCAAACAGTCAAAACTCGAACCAGTCAAATTCGGCACCGATGCCACCTTTGTGTCGATGTGGCACGAAGATTTCAACGGCACCGAGCAAATGGCCCACGGCGCCAAACAGCCATTTGTGGCCGATGGCCCCGGCGAGTATGAAATCGGTGACATCACCGCTCGAGGCTTTGGCGTGAAAACGAAGTATGGAAAAGAAGAACGGTACAACACTATCTACCAAGTTCGGCTTGAGGACATGAATCTAGTGTTTCTTGGTGCGCTCGCCGATCCGGACATCGACCCCAAGATTCTCGGTGAGCTTGGCGAAATTGATATCTTATTTTTGCCGATTGGCGGTGGTGAGGTGCTTGATGTGCCGCAAGCATCAAAATTGGCGGTCAAACTCGAACCTCACGTCATCATACCCATGCAGTACGACGCAACCGCGCTTAAAGCTTTTCTAAAAGAAGAGGGCATCGAAGGACGGAAACCAGTCGACAAACTCACCATCAAGAAAAAAGAGGTACAAACAATGGAAGGGGAAGTGATCGCGCTTTCGCACTAGCTCTATGATAAAGTCGTTCCTTCAAAAACTTCGCCAACAGCCAAAGCACATCCGCGATCAAGTGGCGCTTTCGGTGGCGGGGGTGGTAACGGCCGGAGTATTTTTGGTCTGGATCGTCACTATTCCGTCACAGCTCGCCAGTCGAATTGAGACGGTGGATGAAAGCGCTAACACTTTCTCTAGTTTTATTGATGACGTGACCGAACGTTCTACTTCGTTCGTCCCTGAAACAGAAGAACCGGAAGATGAATTAACTGGAGTGGCCACCACTACCGCCACTTCAAACGCAACGTCGGCGGCACCCTTTGTGGCCACGACGACTTGGTCGTGGCAACGGCCAACTTCGACCGCGAGCACCACCCGAACAGGCGCATCTTCGCGCGCGCCGTACAGTGCAACCACGACTCCAACCACATCGCAAATTACTCCGTAATTTGCTATACTTAAATGAAGAAAGGAGTGTAACGACTATTCTGAATTTACGTCCCGATTTCGCCCATTCCTAGGCGAAATTGCTGGACGCTTTCCAATTTAAGCTTATAATTAGCAACCATAGACTGACAATATGCCGAAAAAATCACCCGCTTCAGAACCTGTCGAGGCCTCACGCGGTATCGTGCCACAGAGCATCGCGAGTGAAATGGAAACCGCCTACCTCGACTACGCGATGTCGGTGATTACCTCGCGCGCTTTGCCCGATGTACGCGATGGACTGAAGCCTGTGCATCGTCGTATTCTCTATGCCATGCGGATAGCCGGGTTGACCTCAACTGCCCGCTTCAGGAAATCGGCGACGGTGGTAGGAGACGTGATCGGTAGCTTCCACCCGCACGGCGACGTCGCGGTGTATGAGGCAATGGTGAAGTTGGCACAAACTTTCTCTACTCGTTATCCGCTTGTCCTCGGCCAAGGAAACTTCGGCTCTATCGATGGTGACAGCGCCGCCGCCTATCGTTACACCGAAGCCAAAATGTCGAAGCTGGCCGAAGAAATGTTGCGCGACCTTGAGAAAGACACGGTAGACTGGCGTCCCAACTTCGACGGTACCAAGAAAGAACCAATCGTACTACCAGCCGGTGTACCAAATTTGCTTTTGCTCGGTTCGCTCGGGATTGCGGTCGGCATGGCCACCAACATTCCACCGCACAATTTGCGTGAGGTGGCGGAAGCGGTCGCGTATCTCATTGATAATCCGGACGCTGGCACCGACGACTTGCTGAAATTTGTCAAAGGCCCGGACTTTCCAACCGGTGCGATTGCCTTCAACCAAAAGGACATTACCCACGCCTACACGGGCGGCAAGGGCGGCGTAGTGGTGCGCGGCGAAGCGGAAATCGTTGAGGACAAAAAAGGTTTTTCCATCATCATCACCTCAATTCCGTACCGCGTAAACAAAGCTGACCTGCAAGAAAAAATCGCTGATTTGGTGCGCGAAAAGAAGATCGAAGGCATCAGAGAGATGCGCGACGAGTCGACGTCTGACATTCGTGTGGTGATCGACCTCAAGACCGGTGCCCAGCCGCAGACCGTCCTCAACAAACTCTACAAGCACACCCAGCTTGAGGACACCTTCCACTACAACATGGTGGCGCTGGTCGACGGGGTACCACAAACGCTTTCACTCAAAACCATTCTTCAGGAATACGTGAAGCACCGCGCGGAAGTCATTCGTCGCCGTACCGAATATGACCTTGGCAAGGCAAAAGACCGAGAGCACATCTTGCTCGGTCTCAAAAAAGCGCTCGACCATATCGACAAAATCATCAAGCTCATCCGAGCGGCCAAAGATGTGCCAGCGGCGCACGCGGCCTTGATGAAAGAGTTTAAATTCTCAAGCATCCAAGCGCAGGCGATTCTTGATATGCGACTCCAGAAGCTCGCCGGACTAGAGCGTCAGAAAGTTGAAGAAGAGCTGGCCGGAGTGCAGAAGCTGATTGCTGAACTTGAGGCGATCTTAAAGAGCAAAGCGAAAATGATGAAGATTGTGAAAACCGAACTACTCGATATTGCCGAGAAGTTTGGCGACGATCGCCGCACAAAGATTGTGAAAGGGGGAGTCAAACAGCTGAATCCTGAAGACCTCGTACCGGATGAAGAGAGCGTGCTCGTCTTGACGCAAGGCGGCTACGTGAAGCGTACTAATCCTGCCGAATATCGCGTGCAAAAGCGCGGTGGCGTGGGGGTAATTGATTTGAATACGAAAGAAGAAGACGTGGTCACGACCCTCCTCACTACCTCCGCTCATAGCGACCTTCTTTTCTTTACCGATGCCGGCAAGGTCTACCAAAGCAAGATGTACGAAATTCCCGAAGGTCGCCGTGCCACCAAGGGCAAATCAATCATGAACTTCTTGCCGCTTGGCGGCGAGGAGCATGTGACGTCAGTCTTGGCGGTGCGCAAGGAAGATTGGGACGGGGATTGGTCGCTCATGATGATTACCAAAAACGGTGTGGCCAAGAAGAGTGATGCGGCGGCGTTTCGTGAGGTTCGACGCAGTGGTCTCATTGCTATTACGTTAAAGGACAGCGACTCACTCATTGCCGCTCGCTTCGTTGGGAAGGGCGATGAGGTTTCTCTCATTACCAAGGGTGGCCAGGCGATTCGCTTCAAAGAAAGTGATGTGCGCGAAATGGGACGCACCGCCGCCGGCGTGGCCGCTATGAAGCTCGGAAAGAATGACGAAATTGTATCGGCTGATGTGTTAAAGAAGGGTGAAAAGGATAGGGAAATTTTAATTGTGACTGAACATGGGTACGGCAAAACTACATCGGCCGATGAATACAAAGTCCAGAAACGCGCTGGTTCGGGCATCAAAACAGCCAAAGTGACCGACAAGACCGGCAAGATTGTGCGTGGGCTGATTATTTCAATCGAAGAGAAAGCCGAAGGGGAACTGGTGATTATGAGCAAGAAAGGACAGGTGATTAAACTGCCGCTTAAGGATGTGCCGTCGCTTGGTCGTCAGACGCAGGGAGTGCGCGTGATGAAGATGCGCGCCGGCGACTCAATTGCCAGCGTGGTGTTTGTTTAGTGAGTAAAGGAGCACCCCAAGAGTACTTCCAATGACTTCGTCAAAGGGGCGTGGCGACTATTACGAACTAACGTCCCAATTTCGCCCCTTCCTAGGCGAAATTGCTGGACGCTCTCCTTCCGAGGAGTTTTTGGTACTAAAACACCAAGTGACGGAAGGTTTTGTGTAAAGCGCGGCCG
>ERZ1292625.1551-Hain-H41-01um-R1-1551-length-26414-cov-4_pt1 | contig 26414 bp, 35 predicted proteins | sample MGYA00564400_ERZ1292625 | MGnify/ENA primary metagenome ERZ1292625 (study PRJEB36523, sample SAMEA6512639) | groundwater metagenome | collected 2019-01-08 | study: AquaDiva: Metagenomics assemblies of 32 groundwater samples | reverse complement strand
TCCTTTTTCGTTAATCGCTTTTTCAATCGCTTCGTAAATCCACAAGTATTGGAGTTGGCCTCCACCACGATGTAGTTGGTCGGGAGTCCAAATAACAAGGTCGGTTGGGTCTAAGTTCTTCTTGATATTTTCGTCCATATCCATAAACTTTCGGATAGTTTCTTCTTGTCCCATTTCGTATTCAAAAATCATAGAGGCCTCCCCTTGTAAGGCCATATTATACATAATTGTCTGGGCACAGGTCGTTTTTCCCATTTTTGTCGGCGCAGATAAGACATACAAACGACCCCCATCAAATCCGCCAATAATGTCATTGAGTCCTTGGAGTCCGGTGGTAACTAATTTCTTTGGGGGTTTGGTTAAAATCTCTTTGGCTATTTCTTTGTAGGAACGTAAAGTAAGTCCGGTTACTTGTTCAAATGGTATGCCTTGTTTTGTATTGGCTTCTAAATATTTTGAACACATATTTTTTTATCAAATAATTTATGGCATTTAACGCAAAGTTGTTTCCAATCTTTTATATCTCGTTTGTACTTTCCACTAAGGTTTGCCCATTGAAAATAACGTTTCATTCCTTCAGGTATTCTATCCAATCCACACTCTTCACAATGGTTAGCTTTACCAAAATACCTTACTATCCAACTATGTAGAGCCCTATAACCAACTTTGCTTCCTCTCCATTTGTAATGATTTTTACCTTTAATTTTAAAATTAGATTTTCCTAACTTGCCTTGACTTATTTTTAAAGCTCTTTCTTTTGTGTTATAACTTTTTAAAAGCTTTCTTAATTTTCTTTTATGTTCCTCAGAGAAGATTTTTTTACTCATAAATTATTCTTGATTATATTTTTTAATTTCCATAAACCACTCCTGAAGTATCTTATCCCAATTTTCTGCGACCTTTGATAAATTCCAGTCTTTTACCTTTTTTACTTTCTCATAGTATTTAAAGGCGACATCAATCCTTGCGATTATTTGCTCTGTCCAATCCGCTAAAGTTTCTTCGGGGTATTCTTTTTGGGCGAGTTTGAGCAACTCTTTGGCGGCGGGTAATTGGCGACCGGCGGCCGTCTTTCCCATTATCTGGCAGTAGTGTGTGGCAATTAGGGCGGGACTTCGTCCGAACGTAGCTAATAGTGGTTTGAACTTTATCTCTTCACCTTGTTCATCTAGTTCAATGGTTGGTTCTTTGTACATAGGTTTTTTATCTACCGGCGTTTTTACGCCGTAATAGTTTTTATTGTAAGTATTTATATTGTGGGTTAATACCTCTTTACTACTTTTGACGCTACCCTTAACTAGTAAAGGCGTATTTACTACCCACTGTTCATAGTCCTTATTTACCCCATAAACAGTACCTTTTTCGTTAAAGTCGCCCTTAACTAGTAAACACCTATTAACTAGCCACTTTAAACCCTTGTTAATTGAAGGTCTTGAAAGGTTTACACCACGGATTAGTTGAGTGAAGGAAATGTGGTCGGTTTTCTTTTGAAAGCCATAAGTTTTTCTGGCGATAAATAGCCAAATCTTTAATGGACTCGCAGAAGGGAAGTCAAACAATAATAACTTTTCTAAAAGTTCGTTAGATATTCCGGTATTTCCATTCTCCTTTTGTGGACTAGCCATATATTACGACAAGATTTAAAAAGTGTTTAAGTAGGCAAACTCCCCGAACAATTCTTTCGCCTTTAGGTTGTATGCCCGAGCGGCCTCTTGGGCGGTTTTGAAAAAACCTAGACACATTCTTTTTTGGTTTATACAAATCTTCGCTTCCCAAAGATTACACCTTTTATGGAAAGCAACCCCTTTATATTTTGAATTTACAGGCCTTCTATTAAAATTATTTTGTTGAGAAGTAACTAACCTTAAATTTTTTCTTCTATTATCTAATCCGTTTCCATTTATATGGTCTACCTGTAGGGGCAACTTCGCATTTAGAATAAGTCTGTGAATGCGTTTATTTTTATTATTTATCCGCACATAGACGTAAGAAGTTTTTTTAGCCTTAAAGACATACAAAGTTTGATTTTGAAATTTTAAAAGGTCTTTTTTATCAAAGTATAAAATTTGTTTATTCTTTATCATCTCCATAAATAAGTTTTGTATTAAGTTAAAAAATAAAATACCGGTTGCAACTTACGATAACGAAATCCCTTGCGAGGAAAAAATTATCTTGGGTTACAATCGGTACTCTAGCTTCTAAATTTGTGCAAGGGATTTTCATATCTCTTATTATACTCTTAATTAAAATGATGTCTAGTTATTTAACTTTCTTTCCACACTCTGCACATATCCGGCCATTTTTAGTAACAAACCCAACCGCTCCGTGTTCCCCAATTTTATGTAGATTTTTTTCTTCTAGTTTTTTGGCCTGTTTTTGTAATGCCTTATTTAACGGTGTGGCTGATTTTTCCATATAATTAAGATTATTTAACTGCTAAACAAAAAACCACAACACCCTGCGTGAACAGAGTTGCCGTCTTGATGTAGCCTCGCGAAAGAATACACCAGTACGAGAAACTCCGTTCGCGCTGATTGTTGTGGTAAAAAATAAAAACGTAGTTTCATAATACAATCTGTTCACGGGGCAAATCGCCCATTAAATTAACCTAAATCCAGTATACACTAAAACTTAAATCCTGTCAAGCCCATCGCCCAAATTGGCAAAGGGGGATAAAATCCTATTGACAAAACACCCTATTTGTGGTAAAATATAAGAGCTTGTTATGTTTCAAAAATACTTTTTTAATCCTCAAACTATTAACGATTTAATGTGGAATATCCATTGGCGGCGTTCGGATATTCAAGAACACGAAATCGCCAATGATCACCTCATTCATATTTGGTACTCAAAAATTGGTGGCCTTAAAAAAGCTTATTTCCCCAGAAATATAATCGCCCAGAATAAAAAAGATTATCAAAAACAGTATCACCGGACAGAGAAGTTTAAAGCCTACCGCAGGGTTTACGCGCGAAAAGCAAGAGCAGAGCAGAAAAGAAAGTATGGCTGTAATCTATGGTAAATTGTGGATAACTAGTCATATTTACAAAACCACTTTTTTGTGTTAAGCTGATAGTAGGTTTAAACATAAAGGAGAATTTTATGTTATGTCCCGAGCTACAACCAGCAAAGTATATACTAGTTTAAGTTACTAGTTTTTTTTATTTTTAACCCCTCTCCTAACTGCCTAAAACAATTTTCATAATCCGAATTTAAAATCCCTTGTGGCGGCTCGACCTGCGACTTGAGGAATAATAGGATGAACAACTTTTACACAGTTGAAGGAGAGGTTAGCAATAAATATGACACGATACAGCTGGTATTTTTCGTTAAAACAGTATGAACATAAAAGATTTATTCCCCGAATTTGAAAAGAAAGAAGAAAATAAAATTGATTTAGATAAGTTGTTTGGCTTTAAGGAAGAAAAAGAAAAATGGATGAAAGATAAGTATCCCGGCTTATTCCCGAATTGGCCTTCTAAAAAATAAATTATGGGAGAAAAGTTAGACATAGCACAAATAAAACCCTACGAGAGAAACGCTAAGAAGCACGATAAGAAACAGGTGCAACAGATAGCTAACTCCATAAAAGAATTTGGTTTTAATCAGCCTGTAGTAATAGATAAAGATAATGTCTGCATAGTAGGCCACGGGAGATTAGAAGCCGCTAAGCTACTTGGATTGAAAGAAGTTCCGACAATTAAATTAGAAAACCTAACCACCGAGCAAGTAAATGCTTACCGATTAGCTGACAACAAACTAAATGAGTCTGATTGGGATATGGGACTGGCGATTGAAGAGTTGAAAGGATTAAGTGAAGAGATGTTTGACCTTACCGGATTTGATAAAGATTTACTGATTGAACCAGATGCACAAGACGATGTAATACCCGAAAATGTACCGAGCAGAAGTAAACTAGGTGATTTGTACGAATTAGGGCAACACAGAGTGTTATGTGGGGATTCAACGCAACAGGAGGCAGTTTTAAGGCTTATGGAAGGCAAGAAAGCGGATATGGTGTTCACAGACCCGCCTTATGGAATTAAGGTAGTAAAGAATAAACAAATAGGTGGTGGCGGAAAGTTAGGATTTGTGGATGCAACAGGTGAAGCAAAAGCTCGGCAATACAGAGAAATAATAAATGATGAAACAATAGAAACGGCACAGAAACACTTTGAATTATGCAAAGAATTAGGTTATCAAAATTATATTTTATGGGGTGGTAATTATTTTACAAGTTTTTTACCAGCTGAACGAGGGTGGATTGTATGGGATAAAAAAGAAGGAGATATTAAAAATACATTTGCTGACTGTGAACTTGCGTGGACAAATTTAGGTAAAAATGCACAGATTTATAGATTTTTATGGGCAGGATTATTAAGAAAAGGGGGTAGAGACGAAGAATTAAAAGAGAGAGTCCATCCAACACAAAAACCCGTAGGAATGTTGTCAAATATCTTAACTGATTATACTGGAAAAGAAATGATTGTGCTTGACGCATTCTTAGGTAGCGGTAGCACTCTCATCGCTTGCGAGAAAACAGGTCGTATATGTTACGGAATGGAACTAGACCCTCGCTATACGGACGTGATTGTTCAAAGATATGTAGACTACACCGGCAATGAAAACATTAAGTTAAACGGAGCAGAAATTGTATGGAAGAAGATACAGAAAAACCATTAAATAATGGTAAAAAGATAGTAAGGAATGAAAAAGGACAATTAAAGAAAGGTTCTATTCTTAACCCTGACGGAAAACCTAAAGGAACCAACAACTTTGAGACTGATTTTGATGAAGCAGTAGAAGAGATTGCTAAAGAGAATGGAATGACTAGAAGTGAAGCACGCAAGTTACTGCTAAAGGTAGCATTTAAACAAGCTAAAGATGGGAACTACCCATTTTATAAAGACATACACGATAGGATTTATGGCCACGCTAAACAATCAACGGACATAACTACTGGAGGAGAAAAGATAGAATTTAGCTGGATGTAGTATGGTAAAAATAATCATCCCGTACCGGCCAAGAGTTTGGGCTAAGACATTCCACGAAGCCATTACTCGTTGGATAGTTCTAGTTTTACACCGAAGAGCAGGAAAGACAACGGCCATCTTGAATCATTTACAGAGAGACGCCCTGAGAACTATTAAGTCCCAATATGCTTTCATTGCTCCGACATACAAACAAGCAAAGCTGATTGCCTGGGACATAACAAAAGAGATTTCAGTAAATATACCAGGGGTGGTTTACAACGAGTCAGAACTATCAGTCAAATACCCCAACGGGTCTAAGCTATTTCTAGCAGGCTCGGACAACGTGGACAGCTTGCGAGGAATCCCATTGTGGGGAGGAGGACAAGACGAGACGGCTCAACAGCCATCAAATCTGTTCTCTGAAGTTATTTCCAAATGTTTAGCCGACCACCTCGGATACTGGGTATGGGGAGGAACGCCAAAGGGCAAAGGAACATTTTTCAAAACATACCAAGTCGGATTGGCCAACCCTGGCCAGTACACAGTTATTTTCAAAACAATAGACGACACTCTGGCAAATGAAACTGGTGTGACGGTAGACAACTTACGAAAAGCTCTGGCAGATGATAGAAAGTTGGTGGAGATAGGAGAAATGACCGAGGATGAGTTTAAACAGGAATGGTATTGCAGTTTTGAAGCGTCAGTCAAAGGAGCTGTTTACACTGACGAGTGGAGCGAACTAACAAAGAATGGGAGATTGAGAAAGATAGATTACGACCCATTCCTCCCCACTTATTCTGCCTGGGATTTTGGAATCGGGGATGCAACAGCCATTGGCATATTTCAAATACAACCAGCGATAAAACGAGAGATTAGGCTGATAGATTACTATGAGAACAACAACAAGGATTTACAGCATTACTTAGATTGGTTGAAGAACAAGCCATACAAACTAACAATGAGCTATGGCGATCCGTCAGGACAGAACAGAAACTTAAACACTGGCCGTTCCCTGTTTGAAGATTTGAACAGTGAAAGAGTTACAGCCTATCTGGGCTACCCAATGCGAATGTTCGCTAGAAGAACTCTCAAGATTGACCAGATACACGCTGTTAAGAAAGTTTTAAAAGAATTGTGGGTGGATGAAAGTTGTTTGAAGTTTACAGAGGCCATAGCCAACTACCACTACATCTGGGATGAGAAGAAAAGCGAATTCCAAGAAGAGCCATACCACGACTGGAGTTCTCACGCCATGGACTCGCTCGCCTACTTTGCAGTCAACTTTCTGAAGCCGGTCATCATCGACCCAATCGAACAAAAGATTAGAGATTTAAATAAAACTAACTTCGACATCTCATCCGACTTTTATGCCAACCAAGTCAAGTAAATTAAACGAGAAAGACCAGAAAGACTTAGACTTCTTTCTAGTTCGCAAGAAGCAACTTGAAGAAGCCAGAACTAATTCTGGCATGGAAGTTCTGTGGAGACAGGCCGATGCTGACTATCTCCCTCACAAGCTCGGGAAATCCAAAAAGAAAGTCCTTGTCGAGAACGAAAGGACTGAAGTTTCTAGCTATGTATCTCTTGAGAAAGACCAATGGAGAAGCAAAGAGGCCAAGAATGACCCATACATCAAAATCCAAACAGCCCTCGCAATCATCCTCGACAGAAACCCAGAGGCTGTATTTGACCCTGGCTCAAAACGCTTTGAAGCCAACAACATTATTATTGAAAAGCTTTACCACCGAACTTGGACAGACACAAACATCGGAGCCAAAAAGGAGTTGAAGAAGTTTATTTTTAACCTGTCTAAATATGGCTGGGCTCCTGCTCGTCGCTACTACAAACGAGTAGTCCGAAAGGATATGCAGGCCATCGAGAAATACAACCTCCAAACCCAAGAGTTTGAATACAAGAGCAAAGAGATGGTAGATATTGATGACGTTTACTTTGAAGCCCTAAACCCTTTCAATACTTGGATAGACGATATGGCCAAGCCAGACGACCCTCGTCGTCGTGATTGGATGTGGCGCGAAGTCTACGATGAGGACACTTTCTATGCTACTTTCGGTGAAGACAAAAAAAGTTTAAATATACAGTTTAGTTCTTTGCCAGCAAACGATGTTCAAGGCGAGGTGGTTAAAAAGCAATACACCTCCGACAAACTAGTTGAAGTTTTCTTCTACGAGAACAGAATGAAAGACAAGTTCCTAGTTGTTGCTGATAATAAGCTTGTTAAAGTGTCTCCTCTGATGACAGAGAACAAAGAACTTTCACTGGTAGACACATACTGGACAATGCGAGATGCTGAGAGCCCATATGGCATTGGTCTCAACGAGATAATGCGAAACAACAAAGTGATGTTGGATCGTGTCCGCAACATGACTATCGACCAGGTAACTTTGTCAATCTATAAGATGTTATTCTACGCCAATAGCGAACAACTAGATGACGAGGGTGGTGAACAGATTTCCATCGAGCCTGGCAAGGGAAAGAAAGTTATTGACCCGAAGAATATTACTTGGATGGATGTTCCCGGCCCTGGTAAAGACGCCTACGAACTCCTTGAAATCCTCCGCAAAGATATGGAGGATGACACTGGAATAACTCGAACTCTTGAAGGCGAGATAACTGGCAAGACCGCCTTTGAAATCAGCCAAGCCCAACAAGGAGCGCTGAAGAGATTGAAACTTCCACTAGGCAACATCAAATCTGCCCTAGAATGGGACGCTAAACTCTGTGTCTCTTTGATGAGAATGATTTACAGCGTTCCGAAAGTTTATTCTCTAATCGACCCCGAGCTTATTGCTAACTATGTGGCAAGCACAGAAGCTGATGGTGATAGATATTACACCGATGAGACTGGCGTTTTCAACGCTTTGAAATACCGAGAGTTCCAGCTCAACATCGAGGCCGACCCACAAGGAAACTTCCAAGCATCCGAAGACAAGAAGTTCTTCCAAGTCAAACCAAAATATCTGGAATGGGAAGGGGAAATAACCATCAGAGTGGACTCGATGATTGAACAGAGTAGGCCACTCGAGAGACAAGCCAAGCTGGAATTGAGCAACATCCTGCTCCCATTATTAGAAGCAATGGCTCAAAGCCCCCTGATGTTCAATGCTTACATACGACCTGTAAAACAACTCCTAAAGATTTACGATGAGAACCCAACCGACTGGTTGCCAGAGGAGTGGTTAAGCGGACAGCCAATTCAAATGACACCACAGATGGGGGCTGAAGGAATGCCAGCAGAAGCAGGCCAAGCCGAACAAGTAGCTCCAATGGAAGCACAGCCAACTGAAATGGCTCAAATGCAGTCTAATGCTCAACAGATGTAATAAATATCATTATGGTTCAATTATCAAAAAGCGAAAGCATCCGAATAATGCAAATGTGGAATGACTACGGAGTCTATCTGGAAGAAGTATTTGCGAGGATGATAAAAGAGAACGAGGCAGGGCTAACTAGTCATGGTGAGGAATGGTTTGTGGCTAGGCAGCTAACAGATTATTTGGCCAGAAAACAAGCGTTAATAGATTTAAAGAAAATACTAAGCAACAGATATGAATGAAATAATCGCAGAGAAAACAGATAGTATGGTAAATTTTTGTTCTCCTTGCAACACTCAAGTTGTTTTAAAGAAATTTGTAAAAGTAAGAGAGGCAGAAGTTTTGAATTTAGAAAATAAGTCAATTGGTTTAGGCCTGTGCAATGTTTGTGGAAAAGTTTATTTAGATGAAAGATACTTAAAAGTAAATGATTAATTATGGCAGAAGATAAGAGACAAGAACTAGGAGACAATACTTTGTTAGACGACAAAGTCCAAGGCTTTCAACTGTCCAACCCAATGGGGAATGGAAGCATAGAAGTTTTGGCCGAGCAGGACGCCAACAAAGATTATCCTGTTCTCCTATTCAATTTCGTAGACACAGCTGGAATTTCAACAAAGTTTGCACTACAACGAGACGAGTTAGCAGCAATTACTTTCGCCCTTGCCCGTCAAGACCAACAGCACAAACTGCTTGATATAAGAACGAGAGAATATGTTGAGAGGCCTGTAAGGTTAATGATAGAAGCCAAGAAGGATATTAAAAAAGGTGACTTCGTGGTTTGCTGGAGAAAGGAAAGAGTCCCGGCAGAATATCAATATACAAAACTATGATTATCCAACCATTAGCTGACAACATTTTACTTGACATAACCGAGAAGAAGAAGGAAGAGAAAACTAGCTTTGGCTTGCTCCTGGTAAATGAACAGGCGTCCAGGCCACAGAACAGAGGAGTGGTGGAAGCGATAGGTGAGAAAGTTGAAGGGATAAAAGTGGGGGATGAGGTCTTGTATGACAAATGGAGTGGCAACATTTTTGAAGAATTAGATAAAAAGTTAATTTTAATCAAAGCCCAGAGTATTCTGGCTAAAATAATTCTATGACAAGAAAAGAACTTATCGCGGCCTATAAAGCCAAAGGAGGAGTTTATGCTCTCTCAACCAAGAACGCAGATATGGTAAAAATGTTGGAAGGTGAGCCCGAAGAAGCCCCAGTCGAACAGCCCGTAGCTCCTGTTTCTACTCCAGAAGAGCCGAACAGTCAGCTAATGGACATTTTGCTATCCATCACCGCCGACATCAAGAATTTAAAAACAGACTGGCAAGAATTTCAAAAAGCATACCCTCGTAGCCCAGAAGTTTTTTCTATTGGCAAAGCCCTTGTGGAAGCACAGCCGATGGAAGTTAAGCAAGAAAACGGCAGCACTTTTCTTACACAAGTTCCAGTTGACCTGTTAAAGGCAGCAAAGGAAATTTTAGGTGAGAAGTTTTCTTTCGAGTGCGATGCCCTCAAAGACCGCCCTGCATTTATGTTCACTGTCATCGTTCCAAAAGAATATTCTAACAGTGATGTAGAGGATAAGAGAAGTCGAGTCATTGACAATGCCCTTGGAGCTAACGGAGTTAGGGAATGGTGCTCGCTGGTCAAGGCGAATGTTATTAAAACACTAGGTATTTCAATTAAAGTTTAAATATATGCCATTAAAAACAGGGAAATCAAATAAAGTAATTTCATCTAATATCAAGGCTGAAATGAAAGCAGGCAAGCCACAGAAACAAGCAGTTGCTATCGCTATGTCAAAAGCTAGGAAAAAAGTTAAATACTCAATGGAATAATATGATGTACAACAATGTAAATATATCAAAGGCAGACAATGGGTTTGTGGTTAGTTGTTATGGAAATGAGGGTGAAGAGAAAGTAGTAGCAAAAACAATGGATGAAGCAATGATTGGAGCCAAGAAAATGTTGGCTAAGGAATACAAGAAAGAGAATTATGGTGAAGTAAAAGCAAAGGCCAATAAAATGGCAATGAAGAAATAATTTAATCAGACCAATCTGGTCGAGGGAAGTCGCAAGACCAATCCTTAAACAAGAAGTCTATATGGGTAAAATAGTTATTGGAGAAGGCTTCTCCCCAGAAGGAGAAGAAGTAGAAGTCAAAGAAGACCAATCTACTGAAACAGAAGAGGTGAAAGAATCCGAAGAACAATCTGAGGAGGGTTCAGCAGAAACAGAAGAGAAAGCTGAAGAACCTCAAAAAATTAAGATTGGCGATAAGGAGTTCACCGAAGAGGAGTTAAATGGGATTATTGAAAAAGGTGGAAAAGTTCAAGAATGGGAAACAAAAATGCCGGGCTTTAATCTGGACACGCTAATGCCTGACTATACTAAGAAAAGTCAGAAGTTAGCCCAGTATGAGAAACACCCTGCTCCAAAAGCAGAGGAGGTAGACCTGTCCGATGTCGATGCCGATGAGCTAGATAAGTTTGACAGAATTGCCAAACACCGAGGCTTTATCAAGCAGTCAGACATAGTTCAAGACTCCGTAGAGGTGCAGAAAAACACTTTTATAGCTTCTCACCCAGAATACAAACAAGGCATTCCAGCCAATGACGCTAAGTGGGAGCAGTTAATGGAACAGTTCGCATTGTATAATTGGCAAGCATTTCCTCATAAGGTTGAAGATATGTTGGAGAAAGCCCATTCAGAAGTTTCAAAGACTTGGAACGAAGACGCCAAAAATCAAAAAACCAAAGAGTCAGTAACTACCAAACAAGCAATAGTAGATGCTGTTGCCAAAGGCGGGAGCGGCTCTCAGAAAACGGCTGCCCCTAAAGACAATTCTGCGCTTGCAGATAGATACAGGGCTTTAGGATGGGCAGAAGAAGATATTAAGGAAATTTTAAATTAATTTATATGTCATATCCAGCAGGTTTCAGCTTGGTTAAAGACCCAAGCGACACAGAAATGGATTTGTTGCCACTCGTGAGTGCGGCCTATGCGGTGGGAGACTGTGTCTTCCTAGCAGACGGAGCAATTTCTTGGGCGGCAGTAACATCCACTACCAGACAACACACACGCAAAGCCGTAATTCAAGAAGCCCTCACAAACGTAGCAGGATTGTATGGAAAGGCTATTGAATGCACTCCATTTCAAAAATGGGTAGCAGAAACGGCCAATGATACGGAAGTTGCAAATAACGGAGACAGAATGGCATTTACAGATTCAAACACAGTAAATAATTCAGATACTGATGTAGCAACATCGCTGGGTTGTTTCCAACAAAGAGGCACATCTGGTGCCCTAGCAGACAAAAGAGCAGTAGGACAATTTGTCGGATTGTCTGGTTACAAGGCATCAACAGGTGATTTAGAAGCATAAATATAAATATATGGCATTATTCACATTAGGTGATGCTGTTGACCTGACAGATGTAGCGATACAAAAAATCTTTTTAAAGGAAACAGACCTTGAAAAGAAAACATACTTTGACAAATATTACCACGTTGAAAAAGGCGTGGCTGATAGATTGTTAAAGGATTCTTCGCTCTCTGGTTTAGGCCAAGCATCAAGAATTACTGAGAATTCTATAATCACCTCAGAAGCTCCAGTTCAGGGTTACGACAAGACCTACACCCAAGTGGAGTTCGGTAAAATGCTGCCTGTCACAAAACAAATGTGGAAGTTCGGCATTCAAAAACGTAGTTTGGAAAGAGTTGCTCAGGCCTTAAAGAACGCTTGCTTACGAGCAAGAGAGGTTCTCTGTGCAGATAGACTAGACAATTCATTCTCAACATCTTACACAAAGACAGATGACGCTGGCTCCTATACCGTAACCACAACTGGCGGAAATGGAGTGGAACTAGTTTCAAATGCTCAAACTCGTGAAGATGGTGGTAAACTTTGTGCCCCCATCGGATATACTCTTATGCCAGTAATGGCTTAAATCCGAAATCTTCACTTGCGTTCTTTACAATTTAAAATCAACCCTGATTACTTGGAAAACCTAAGGTATTGACTTTGATTATTAGTTGGAGTATACTACTAATAACTTAATAATTAACTTTAATACTATGGCAACCAGAGGCAAGCTAACAAAGTTAGAAAAAGCATATATTGCAGGTTTGTTTGACGGAGAAGGAAGTATAAGTATTTGTAAGTTTAGAACAAATAATAAAAATTATGTTTGTCCACATTACATTTTACTAATTACTTGTACAAATACATTCAAACCAATCATTGAGTGGTTAGATGAAAAATTAGATGGCTCAAAACAAATAAGAAAAAGAGAGTGGGGAAAATCAAATTGGAAAACTTCTTATGCTTGGATGGCTTCGGCCAAAAAAGCATTAGAAACTCTAAAAATAATCCTTCCTTATTTGAAAATAAAACAAGAACAAGCTAAATTAGCCATTGAATTTCAAGAAAATAAAATGAAAAATAGAAAATTCATTTTATCATCACGAGATGAAAAGAAGAAAGGCAAAACTCTTTCTCCTGAAACTTTGCAGTATAGAGAAGAAGTAAGAAATAAAATGATTGCTTTAAATGGAACAAAACATAATAGGAAATTTGTTTCATAAATTGTTATTGCAGCCGCAGAGACTAAGTGGGATGACATCCGTATAAGACGGATGAAGCGATAGTCCAACCTTATGGGAAACCTTAAGAGCTAAACAGAAATGATTTAGCCCGTCATTTAATTTTGACGAGTAATAAAAATGACAAACAACAACAACCGCATCACAGACGGTACAACAGTAAACATGGATAAACTCAATGTCCATACAAAATCTCTTCTGAACACCTTGGAAAACCTGACGGCATATTGCGTAGCATAGTAATCTATGGTATGATGGTAGTATAATTACTAACCATTAAAATATGTACAAGGCAACCAGAGGCAAGCACATTGAAAACGCATACTTAGCAGGAATCATTGATGGAGAAGGAAGTATTTTTATCACAAGAATAAATAATAAGAAGTCTGGGAATGTATGGTATCGCCTACAAATAGGCTGTGCTATGACAGAACCGGATGCGATAGAAATGCTCCGTAAAACTTTTACTCCTAATACTAAACAATTTATTTATAGGGGTGGAAGAAAAAAAGGTTATAAGCCAGTTTATCAATGGCTTACGACTGGGAGTACAACAGTAAGAATTTTAAAAGAATTACTCCCTTATCTCACTGTTAAGAAAAATCAAGCGAAATTAGGAATAGAATTTCAAACTTGGAGAGAAACACTCCCCAACACTGGAAAACCTAGAAAAAAAGAAGAAATGAAAAAGTTTGAAGATTATTACTTTCGTATGAAAGCGTTAAAAAATGTTCGCAGCCGCAACGACTGAGCGAAGAGAAACCGAAAGGTTATGCTCCAGTCTGAACACTATAGAAATATAGTGAGAGAAATCCGAATAGACTAAAAAACTATTCCTAGGAAGTGATTTCTCCGCCCAAAGTGGGTAGTAACAAATTTGTTTGACTACGATGCAATCAAAGCAGCCCATCGCACAGCTTCTCGTGTCTTAGACCCTAAAGGTCAAAAGATGGATGTAAAATATGACACTTTCATATTTTCTCGAGGAACTGCCCCAGCTTTTAGAGCACAAGAAATTCTTGGAGCGATAAGAGCAGGCGGAAAAAGCTCTCTGCCAAAATCGGCTGACAATGATGCGGCAGGCGTTCCAGCTTTCGCCACCATTGAACTTCCATATATAACCACCAATACAGATTACTGGTGGGGAATGGATACTTCAATGAAGAGCGCAGAATACGGATTGCAATATAAGGAATCACAGGGTATCCAGCTCGAAGGGCCTAGACAAACATTGGGCCAACTAGTTAAAAAACTAGGACAATCTCTTCTAATCAATGGGAAAAACCTCTCTGAGGCAATCCTCAACAAGCCAATAGTGAAAACTATTATGCAGTTGCAACGACTGAGTGAAGAGACGGTAAAATTTTACCGAAGCGACAGTCTGACCTCTATGGCGACATAGAGAGGTTAGCAGAAATGGCTAATCCCGTACCTTGAAAAAACACTTGATAGAAGGACTAAATGATGATACAATAGTATAGTATGAAAATTTGTATACATTGTAATAAAAAATTTAGTTTAAAAAGCAGGAATCATCCTTTTCAACGTTTTTGTTCTAAAAAATGCCAAGTAAATAATTGGATTGAAACTCATCCTCTAAGAATGAAGGAATTGGCAAAAGCAAAACGAAAACGATGTCATAAACAAAGAATGGCCTATAACCAAAAGTGGCGATTAAAACGATACCGATTAGATAAAAAATATCGTCAATATATTTGTGCGTATAACAGGAATTATAGAAAAACACATCCAGAAATACGAAAACAAATTGACCGTAAAATGTACGCAAAACGAAAAAAGGCTATAGGAAGTTTCTCGCTTGAAGAATGGAATGAATTAAAAAAGAAATGTAATTATAAATGTTTAAGATGTGGAAAAAAGAAAAAATTAACAGTTGACCATATCTATCCGTTAAGTAAAGGTGGAACAAATTATATTTCTAACATTCAACCTCTCTGTTTAAAGTGTAATGCACAAAAAGGTGCAAAGGTAATGAGTAACAAATAAGAATGTTGTATTCAAAACTGGCGAAATACAATACAAAGCAACCCTGTTGTTTGATATTGGTTACAATGATTATCGAAATCTTGCGGGAAGTAAAAATACCAACGCGGCTTAATTCCTAACTAACCTTTATGGAAAAATTCAAAAAGTATGGGGGTTGGGGATTGGGAGTTATCGCTATATTGTTATTTGGAGTTGTGTTAGTAAAGGCCGCAATCGGAGGCTACCTGATTAACGTGGAAAACTGGAATGGGGATGTCAATGTGGCAGACCCTTCTGGTTCTCCAGTTCGTTTGGGGGCTGACGACGGCACTCACATTACTAAATTGAGTGTACTTGAAACACTCGACGTTACCAGCACGGTTACTTTTAGCGGTGCCTTGAGTGTGGGAGGTGCCATAACAGGAACAGGCACTTCTACCATAACAAATCTATTAGCCGACAACGTGTTGTGTTTCAAGTCTGGAAGCGTGTACTACAAGTTCGTAGCCAGCACCACAGCTTCTGTATTTAGCTACACATCTTCATCCGCTTCTGCCCTCTGTATCTAGATTTTACCCTTAGCTCTTTTACGAGAGCTAGGATGTATAATTTATTAACTTAAAATATGAAAAAAGTTTTGTGGATTGTTGGGGGCGTGGTAGGGATAATTTTGTTGGTAATTTTGGGAAATGCTCTCAAGCCAAAAGTGCCAAAGAACATTGGGGGTGGCGGATCTATATATAATAATTACACCTTAAATGTCAGAACCATAAGGTCAGTAGTTTCTAACACCAGAGTTTTAAGCTCTACACCTAGTCGCACTTATGCTCTATTTGTAAATGATAGTGCGAACGCAATTTATCTTAATTTAAGTTCTGACGGCACGGTTGCCGATGATTATACTGTTAGGCTAAACGCTAATGGAGGGTCTTATGAGATTCTACCAGAGAATATGTACTCAGGGGATGTTTTTGCTTCTTCTTCCGCCGCCTCCAACCTTTCAATAACAGAGGGTATTTAATTTTTATTATATGACTGGAAAATATAAACTTCGTGTATTTGATAAATTCTTGCTTGCCAGCGCAGTAGTTGCTATCGGGATAGTAGGCAGTTGGCAGATTGCAGTTGCTCGTTTAGATAATCCTACGCAGTGGGGAGCAGGTGACTCCGTAACTGTCGGCACCATCACCGCCACCACAGGCACTTTCTCCAACCTCACCGTAACCGTTCTCGCTTCTTCTTCCAATTTCTCCTACGTTCCGGTAAACACCACATCTCACGCCGCTCGAGTATTTATCCAAGGAGCTGGCACAGAAAATCCTTTTACAATCGTTTCTTCCACAAACTCTTCTCTTGTTACTGTTTTGACTAATGGAAACGTTGGCATCAATTCATCATCGCCAGTAGACCAATTTACTATCAATGGTTCAGGCAATTCTTCCTCAACCGCTAGCTTTGGGGTCTACAATACTTCTTCAACTCTCTCTCTGCGTATCCTAGATGACGGTTCAATGGTCGTAGACGCTGGCTCTATCTATCACGACGGCACTGGAAAAGTAACCTATATCAATTCTCTTGAAACAGGTAACTTTAATTTCCCTGATGACTCTGGCGAAATAATGGCAATGGATTTAATCAACTCATCTTCGGCCGCTAACACATCTTTGGGTTATGGTTTTTCTCTCAATTCAATGTGGGTAGGCGGGCCGTGGACGTTCGCTTCCGGAGTAGGAACTTCGTACAACAATATGTGGAGATGGGGAAGCACGACAGGAAATACTTCAACCGTTCTCACCACTTCTTCAACTCTGCAAACGTACTACTTCTCAGCGGCTTCATCTACTTGCTCGTTCTCTCAAAAGATTTCTTACATTAGCACATCAACTCTTGGTGGAACTGGCGAGGGTTTCTTCGTCTATGGCTCGTGGTCATCTTTAGTTGCTGTCGTTGTTTCTTCCACGGGGGCGTATGTTGTAGGCCAAGTGAGCACAGCAATAGCAAACACCTCATCCACAATCCTATACAGCTACGCTCAATCAGGTAATACGGTTTCCTTGCAAGGCAAAGCTCCGAGCGGAGCTCCTGTTTCTTGGGAAGCCGAACCACCGCAAATATCCTGCGCGAACTCACTTTAATAAAATACTTGTATGAAGTTAAAACTATTCATCCTCGCTCTACTTACAATCCTACTATTTAGCGGATATGCGCTCGCGTCCCGCTTGGATAGTTCTTTGACTTCCAAACCGACTAGCGGAGATAGCTTGAAAAACGGACTCGTCGGCTGGTGGACAATGGATGGGGCGGATGTAAATGCGACACAGGTTTTAGATAAGAGTGGACTTGATCAGACGGGAACAAGAAGTAATGTAACACCAGTGCCTGGGAAAATAGGACAGGCGATGAGTTTTAATGGAAAAAGTAGCAAAATTGCTATAACCAAAACAGCAATCGTATATCCAATCAGTATTTCATTTTGGTATAAAATTCCTTCATCAGTAACTGGCGCAAAGTATCTTATGGGGTTAAATGGTGATACTTATCCCATCATAGTTTGGTCAGGCAATCTTGTATATTTTGGAGGTTCAGGTGGGGCTCAAATAAATTCTGGCATTGCTTCTCGCGTTTACAATACTTGGCATCTTTACACAGTAGTTGCTCCTTCTACTTCTATTGACCTTGCAGATGTTTATATTGATGGTGTTCTAAGTGAAGTAATTGCTGCAAACTCGGCGCCATCAAATCAACCAGGAACTGTTTTTACTTTAGGCAGTTTATCCACTATTACACTTCCTCTTCTCGGTTCTATGGATGACGTCCGCGTCTACAACCGCGCCCTCTCCGCCTCCGAAGTTACCGCCCTATACAAATACGGCCAAACAAAAATAGCTTCTTCTTTGCAAGCTAAACCCACAAGTGGAGATGCTCTCAAAAACAGCTTGGTAGGCTGGTGGACAATGGACGGGCAGGACATAAATGCCACGCAAGTATTAGATAAAAGCGGGTTAAGTAATACAGGCACAAGAGTTTCAACAACCGCTTTCGCCTCGGGTAAAATTGGTCAGGCTTTTAGCAGTAAAAATGGGTATATTTCCGCTTTAGACGCGATAATTGACACCAGCCAGCCTTTTACTTTTTCAGCTTGGGGGTTTGCTAAAACTCTAAATTCAGGTCTTTCGTTAGGAGGGGATTATAATAATAATGGATTTATGCTGTTAAGCACCACGCTGAATAGGCTGTGCGGTTATGATACTGATGTTTTTGCCTGTACTGTTATAAAACTTAATGCTTGGAACCATTATTTTTTTACTTATGACGGAATAGACACATCAAACTTTTACATAAATAATGTTTTGAAAGGTTCTAGCGCAATTACTCTTGCTGACGGTGGAAACCTGCAAATCGGCACCTACAAGGGAAGATTATTATCACAATGGGACGGAAAGATAGATGATGTTCGTATCTACAATAAAGTTTTATCAGCTTCTGAAATGTTATCCGTATATAATTTCGGCCAAACCAAACTAGCTTCTTCTCTTCAGAACGAGCCTGCTTCGGGTAATTCTTTAAAGTCTGGTCTGGTAGGCTGGTGGACAATGGACGGGCAGGATGTAACTTCTACTGGTATTTTGGATAAAAGTGGGTTAAACAATAACGGGGGGAGAACAACGGTGACACCAGTGGCAGGGAAGATTGGGCAGGGAATGAAGTTTGATGGGAAGAGTAGTAATGTTAGTATTGCCGATAAAAGCTATTTCAGCCCACCAAATAATTCAATGACTATTGCAGGATGGTTTAAAACTACGATGACAACACGGGGGACTGTGGTGGGAAAAGGTGTAGCTGGCCAATATGAATGGGCTGTTGAAGTGAATGGTTCATTTGCTAATAAACTTACTTTTCAAACTTGGCAAAGTGGCGGCACGGGATACGGAGACGCTAGTTCAGTATCCGTAGTTCTTGATGGAAAATGGCATTATTTCGTGGCAACTATAAATTACGGAGTAAGCCAGCAATTATATATTGATGGAAAATTAGAAGGTAGTGATACTACATTTGACGGTTCAATGACCGATAATACATCTGTTGTTGAAATCGGTAGAAGGCCTGATGCGGTTAATTATTTTAATGGTTCAATAGACGACGTCCGCGTCTACAACCGCGCCCTATCCGCTGCTGAAATCCAACAGCTTTATTCTAACGGAAAATAGTATGACAGAAAAAAACAAAAACTTTTGGCTCAACTTAAGCTGCCTCGGTGGGAGCTTCCTTGTGGTTGTAGTGGGACTTATCCTAGTCTGGCCAGCAAAACCCCTCCCAGAGGCTCCTGTGGGCGCAGGCGAAGCGGTAGAAGAGGTTATGGTGGGTGCAGTAGAAAAAACGATTAAGCCATTATCACCCGAATTATCTGCCAAAATAGCTACTTTTAAACTTGAAGTGGCTAAAGTAATGACCGAAGAAGAAAAAGGGGAAAGAACTTTGGAAGCGATATTACTTTATAATTCTGTATCACAAGAAACCGGACAGCCACCAGTGATTAAAATGGATAGAGAAAATTTTCAAACAGCCTTAATTAACAGCTTAAAATAATCATATGGGAGGGGAAATAAACGAAAAAACAAAAGTACCATTAGGCTGGGCAATAGCTATCTTTATATTCTTGGGTGGAATTGTGTTTAGTTATGGAGCTTTGTACCAAAAAGTAGACAGGGTAGTTTTAGATGTATCAGAGTTAAAAACCCTAGTTATGCAGGCGTTGGGTAGGGATAATGTAGCTTTTAAGTAGTTTGCTAATCCACCATCCCTCGGTTTTCTAGTTCTAGCATGAGATTAGAAAAGTGGGGAGGTAAAACGGCAGGGTAGCTCCCTGTTACATCCTATACGGGATAATTATCTCGCGCGATATGCGCAGACCCGTTAGGTGGTGGGGTAATAAATGGAATTACACCTTTTACACATAATTTGTTTCTCTACCGTCGTACACTATTTGCCAATATGACATCTAGCGTAGGGCATTAACACTCAATAGGCTCAACCCGCGGGTTGGGCGGTGGAGGTGGAAAATGTTCTTTTACAATTTAGCGGGGTCAAGTTAAGTCAAGCAAATATGGAAAAAGATAAAAAAATTAAGTTTGGTATTAAGTTTAGAGGCGGATACAAAGTAGAAGTAGATGTAGACCCAGAACAACAATTAGACCCTGTGTGTATTTACGTTGATAAGGATGATAAATGGAGTAGATACATCATTTGGAGTGGTGAAGATTATGGTCAGTTGTATGGTCAAATGATGACCTTGTTGGAAGCCGTAGTTAGTAATCCTGCCCAGTTGGAAGCCGTTAAAAGTTTGCTCAAAAGAGAATTGTCCCATTTTGATGAAGTTCTAAAAGCTAAAGCAATTCTTTTATCAGAAATTAAACCAATAGAATAATTCACATTGACCCTGCTAAATTGGAAATGATTTGTTCCTCATCCGCCTTTCATTACTTGTATGTAGTGGAAAGCATCTAATACCTGCTCAACCTGAGGGCTGGGCGGAGGAGGAAAAAATGTCAAAACTCACACGCCTGACGTATTTCATTGGTAATTTCCTGATTGCGGCGGGAGTCACGGTAATAATTTTTTCGTGGATTGGAGATGACAGTGAAGACAAACTCCCACGATAAAAAATGCCCAAAGTGCGAAGCAAAGAAGATGGAAAGTGAACTTATCAAGACTGATGAGTATAAGATTTATACACGCTGGAAATGTGTAACGTGCGGAACAATTTATCTCTTCGTTAGGAACTAGAGGATGAAGCACCTCTTTAAAAACGCTTCGCCTTTTAAGGAGAACACGTTTTATTCATTAAAAATGAGTATGCCAGAATATCACAGAAAAATGGAACCGGTGGGCGGAGTTCTGCCCGACCCTGATGAAAACGCTGGAAAGAATTGGATGTTTGGCGGACGAGAGAGGCCTATTTTAAGGGAAGATGGAAACTACACCGAGGATTTACCTAATGATGAGTTTCAGGCCACTAAAAAATTTGACCCTTTTTCTTGCGTGAGCGAATCAGCAGAGAGTGATAGTTCTGCTATATTGTTTGAAAAAATGATGAAGACTGATATATCTATCAAACCAATTTTAGAATCTTTGGGTTGTTTGGATGACAACGGCCGTGTCAATTTCTCCGGACGTTTTATAGCAGTAGGGTCTGGGACTATTCCTGGCCGAGGAAATTCGCAGTATGCCGTTTTTGAATACATTAGAAAGAATGGTTTGGTTGGAGAAAAGATGTGGCCTTCTAACCCAGAGATGTCAGAAAAAGAATACTTTGCGACTGTTCCTCAAAGTGTAAAAGATTTAGGTAAAAAGTTCTTACAGTATTTTTCTTTTGAATATGAGAATGTGAGAAGCAATAACGCCGAAATGAAGGAAGCCTTAAAACGTAGTCCATTGTGTGTGGTAGTTGGGGGTGCTTACCTGGGGGGGAAGGCCGGCGCCGTCCTTTATCGAAATAACGGTACGCCATTATACAATCACCAAGTTGTGATTTATAACCAAGAAAATAATGTAAATGATTTTGGTCAAGTCATTCCAGTAATCCACGACATATTTGATTCTTACGAACCGTTCAGGAAAAGATACGTGGGAACTTATCCGTTCAAATTTGTAAAAGCAATTTTTATTCAAAAAAAAAAGATTCCTATGTTGTACAAGAAAATAGGCCAGCCGGCAATTTGTTTCAAACACTGGTCAGAGGACTCATTGATTGCCTTCGCAGATGGTTCAATTCCCGGAGGTGATTTGTTCAAGAGCCTGTTTGGAGTAGAAAAATATAGTGATTTACCTCGTCTAGATGTAGGGGAGTGGCCATTTCCTATAAAATATAACCTAACAACAACAGGTTTAATTTCTAATTTAGAATAGTATGGAAAAAGCATTATTGTGGCTCAACGGCAAGAAGGCAGTTTTGCTTTCTATCGCTTCAGCGGTTTTATCCTACGCAGTAGCCACTGGATTAGTTGACGCACAGTTGGCTGCTCTACTTCAGACTGTGCTTTCAGTATTAGCTGGTGGGGCTGTCTTTGCAACTAAAGATATGCTTGGAAAGAATTTACTTGGATTTAGAAAATAGTTTTTTGATTGACCCCTTTACAACAATGCTTGTCTTGTAAAGGGTTTGAATAAGTAAATTAACTTTAATTTTATGGCTACTGCAGGATATGAATCAACTCAGCTGTCTTTAGTGGGTAACAATGTTATCAGGATAGACCACCCCTCTTTGCCTTCCGTTCCAGAAACCTATCTAACTTCTTCTGGAGCAGCGGCAGCAACTGTTCTTACCGTAAGAGACAACTTTGGCTTTGCCAATTCTGATTTAATTTTAGTTGGAGCGTTTGGAGACAGCAGAACAGAAATTAAAAGAATAAATGTAGCCCCTAATGCAGGAACTACTCTCGGATGCACAGCCACAACCTTTGCCCACGTTTTAAATATCCCTGTTCGCAAAATACTTTTTGATAGAATTGAAGTTTATGGCAATTCAACAGCCTCTTCTACTGGCTCTACTTTAATTGCAACAATAGACATAACTCCGGGAGCTGATTATACTGAGTACGTAGTTTCTGGAACGACCTATGATTTCTACGGAGTTCGCCCAATTAGAGCAGCAGCGACTGCTTATAACGGCACTTACTCTGACTTTATTTCAGCCTCTGGTTTCAGCACAAACACTGTGGGATTTGTAATTCAAAGAGCCTTTGAAGCTGTGGGAGAAAAGATAAGAGCAGGAGGAGTCTTTTCTAAACAATGGGCGTACGACCAGATTTTCTCCGGAGAACAAGAAGTAGCTAAAGAATTGAAGAAATGGAGCTGGCTTCAAGAGTATGAATATGATATGGGCAACGTCACTCTGGGAGACAATTCCTATGCCCTGCCAACCAATATATCTGATGCCAATACACCTAAGGCTATCCAAGGCCTTCGTATAGGAACTGGAAATAATCTAACCTATATCTCTAAAGCAAAATACGAATACTTATTCCAGAATGTAGCTCAAACTACTTTAAGCACAGCGTTAGTTGATACAGCAACCACCGTCGGCTTAACCGATTCAAGAGACTTTGCCACTTCCGTTGGAGCTATCAATATCTACTCCGGAGGTGTGGTGGATAATGTGTCATATGTTTCCAACGCAAAATCTACTGGCATTCTTTCTGGAGTCACAAACATAAATACTGGCGGTGACGATAATGCCTCTCCAGTTTGGCAAAATGAAGCCCAAGGCTTACCAGAACGATACACTGTGTTTGAAAGTTCCTTATACTTTGATACCGTGCCAGACAATACTATTGATTTAATCGGTTCTAATATCTGGATTGATTACCACAAAAATGTAACTAGAGCAGATTCGGACGGAGACACTCTTACAGTTCCAGACCCGTCTTTAATTCAAGCCTACCTAGAAGCAATGATTAAAAAAGCGAAAGCAGGTGGAAGCTTAGATTTAACCGACCCATCTTATTTAGAATTCTTAGATAAGAAGAAAAAGTTAATTAGGCTAGAAACATCTGGTCAGTCGACAAACCTAGTTCCTGATTTTTTCGAATAATATGTTAATAAAAGACCCATTTATATACGACGACTGGAGTTCTGAAATGATTGACGACGCCGCTGTTTCGGATTCCCTAATGCCCCGCAACGCTGTGCGAAAAGCTATAAACTGTGTATTTGACACTCCCAGAGGGGCAATTAGCAAGCGTTTAGGCTCTGTTTTGCTAGGCATAAGTTTAAATACCCAAGTGAAAGGATTGTATAATTTTAGGGACGCTGGGGCTGGAACCGACCATCAGTTAATAGCCACAGACAATGGAGGCAAAACATATTACTTTGATTCTGGAACTACCTTTTCAATAACCCTTACAGGTGACACGGTAGCCCTTAAAACACGTTTCGTAACCTTCCTTGATAGGGTTGCCAGATTAAATGGAACTGACGGGGTTAAGAGCTGGACGGGTGCTACTGCTGACTCGTGGATAACAACTGGAAGCATTCTGGATGTGGGAAGCTGGCCTTCTGGAACTAAGTACGCCAAGGTATTTAATTCTCGCATTTATACTGCTGGAGCTGCGGCCAACCCAGACACTCTTTACTACTCTTCAATCCCTTCTGCTTCAGTTATTTCTTGGACTTCTGGCAATGGCTCACTAGAAGTTAATCCTAATGACGGAGAAAATGGGATAACTGCCCTTGAAACCAACGGAACTATCCTAATGGTGTTCAAGCAGAATTCACTATACCGCTGGGATGGTTCTTCTACTTTTGCCAACAAAGTTATTAGCGTAGGAACTTCAAGCCAAGAAAGTGTCTCGCTACACGACTCTGGTTGGGTTTATTTCTTCGGGATAGGAAAAGGTGGCGTTGGGGCGTATCGCACGACTGGAGGATACCCGCAGAAGATTTCACTTAATATAGATAAGTGGTTTAGCGCAATAGCAGCTAGCGCGTATCCGAATGTTGCTGGTTTTTGTGACGACGACCATTTCTACTTATATGTTGGCTCGGTAACTGTGAACAACGAAACCTACTCCAACGCCATCTTTGTTTACACAATTTCAACTCAGGGTTGGCACATTGACGACAGAGGCTTTGCATACAATGTTTTTGCTACTTATCGAGACTCTACTGATGCTTTGACTATCGTCGGGGGGGATACTGCTGGAAGAATACAAACTATTAACTCTGGAAATGATGATATTGGAAATCCAATAAACTCCGAATGTGAATTTGCTCCTCTGGTTTTCACAACCCGAAGTAGGACAAAACAACTGGGAAGCATAACAGCCTATTCTACAAACTTTACTGGGCTACAGTTTTTGATGAAAACAGACCAGAAAGATTATGCAATGCTGGGAGACATCAAAAGCACAGAACATAATTTTACTAGTCCCGTTGATGGAAATGAATTATTTAGAGGCAAAAGATTTTTCCCGAAGATAGTAGCCAGCAATACTGGCTCTCCTTGGCAGTTTGACGGATTTTGCTTTGAGGAAGTGAAGGATGAAGGATATTCTCAATAAATTATTTTAATAACTAACCCCCACCTCGATGGCAGGCGACCCAAAAAATCCATACAACATATATGACGCAGGTTTTGGAAAAGACCTTATTAGGGGCAAGATAGATAATCCTGAGTTAGGCTCTGGCCTCCAAGACCCAAACCCTGTTTCTGAAGAGGGTTTTTCGGGCGGTCTTTATGATCCTGTTGAGGGAACTATCTCCCCAGCTTCAATTAGAGCTGGAGAATTACCTGCTTTAATCGGACACGGAAAAGCAAGATTTTCTGATACTGTTGCCGGATTTTTAATGGGTTTAGATACTGATAGAAATTATAAATGGAAAATAGGGAATGCCACAAATTCAATAGATTGGTCTGCAGCTACTCTTGGAGTTTTGACGATTATAGGCTCAATAACAGCAACCGATGGAACAATAGGAGGATTTGTGGTTGGCTCTGATTTTATTCGTGATACAGCCAACACTTTTGGTCTTGCTTCAACCGTAACAGGTGGAGATGATGTTCGTTTCTGGGCTGGAAATTCTTATGCCAATCGTGCCTCTGCTCCCTTTATGGTAAAAGAGTCAGGAGCTGTAACGGCTTCGGATATTACTGCTACTGGCACAGTAAACGCAACTGGAGGATACATAGGAACAGGCACGTCCATTGTATTTGAGTCCCAAGGCATAAACACAGGCACTACGGGCTGGATAAGAGGTGGGATGACCAACTATGACACAGGAACTGGTTATTTTCTAGGATATAATTCTTCGGCGTATAAATTTTCAATTGGCAATTCGTCCGATACAACCAAACTTCTTCTTTGGGATGGCACTGATTTGATTGTAAATAATTCTTCTATTTCAAACAATGATGTCTTTGGTGATGGTTCAGATGGCGATGTAACGATTTCTGCAGACACTTCACTGACGACAGATATGTACTACAACAATTTAACTATCAACACAACAAAGACATTAAGTCCGAATGGGTTTAGAATCTTTGTCAAAGGCACATTGACATTTGCAGGAACTGGAAAAATTGCTGCCAATGGAGGCAACGGCGGCAACGGCGGCAATGGAGCAAGTGCTGTAGCCGGAGCTGCTGGAGCTGCAGGAGCCGCTGCACATTCAACAGGGACACTGCCGGCGAGCACTGCTGGCAAAGCAGGAGGAGCTGGTGGTGCTGATGGAGGATCTTCTTGCTCTTCTGGTGGAGGTGGAACAACTGGCGATAATTCTACAAAGGCATTATCGGGTTCAGGAGTAGGGGGCGGCGCTGGGGGGGTAGGAACAAATGGTTGCACTGGGGCAGGGGGTGCTGGAGGTGGCGGAACAAATTCTGGTACTATTTTTAACACAATTAAAAATTCAGTTGCCGCTTATACTCTCATTGATTCATATCCAAGCGTTACAGTTTTATCTCTTTCGGCTGGTTCTGGCAGTGGCGGTGGAGGAAGTAATGGAAGAAATGCGGGTTCCACTTCA
>ERZ1292625.1468-Hain-H41-01um-R1-1468-length-27894-cov-7_pt1 | contig 26486 bp, 41 predicted proteins | sample MGYA00564400_ERZ1292625 | MGnify/ENA primary metagenome ERZ1292625 (study PRJEB36523, sample SAMEA6512639) | groundwater metagenome | collected 2019-01-08 | study: AquaDiva: Metagenomics assemblies of 32 groundwater samples | reverse complement strand
TCACTTCAGCGACATATCGTGTCCCCGCCGCCCTCGTCACGCCCCCTTGAGGAAGCACGACGTAATTCTCTAACGTCTCGACGCCGTTTTGATACTTGGAAAAGTCCACCCGTAAAGCCATACGGGGGCTTAATTCACCGGCTGTGAGATTCGTTTGGATTGGGTAGTGGGGCATTAGAAGCGTACGTTTGTAAGAGTAGAATCGGTGTAGGTTTCTTGAGCGTCTTCCTGCCCGTCAACAGCCTTGGCGTCACGTTTCTTGACTTCATACTCAGCCGCCGCCCTATCACCATTGGACTTCTTGCCTGTGATGGGTTCAGCGAGTTCATACGCCATACGCGCAGTCAGGGCATCAACATGCCCCGCGTCATAACTCGCCACATCTTCATTATCGTAGATATAGAGGATATACACTTCGGTGGCGTCCGTCAGGAGTGTACGGCCTTGACCTTGCCGACCCTCAATTTGATACGGCGTCTTGGCATCATCAAGACTCGTCTTGACCATGCGTATGTAATCGGCGGGTAAGGCATATTCGTAGGCATATTCCCACTCAGGCGCAGCAGACAACTGCGCGAGTCGAACACGTTTACGAGAATCAGTCCATACAGCATCGCGTAATACAGCTTGTCTCGTAGGCGTATAGAGCCTATTACAATGCCTCGCCCTGACGGTGTTATCCGTCAATGACGTAATGGGATCATCGCCGAGTTTAATAAGCGCATTAGAGCAGATTGAAACCGCTGTATTAGCCATAAGTCCTTATGGTCTTGCGGGACGTGAACCAGCCGCAGCGCCCGCGTTTGCTGGTCTAGTTAAGTTGAAGGGGACATCTGGTCGGGGGGCATCAACCCCAATCGTCGCAGTCGTTTCGCACACGATGTCAGTATAGTTAACAGAAACCCCCACAATACCGTCTGAGTGTTTCCCACGGAGGCAATATCTCGTCGCGGCGGTGAGGTTTGTCTGAAGAGAGCTACCCGCATAATTCGTAGTAAGCACTTGAAAATTCGCACAATCTTGCTGAGCTGTCGGAACTTGACACTGTTCAATGTTCGCTAGGAGCGGCCCACCTGAATTGCTCGATTGTGGTGTCCATGAAGCAATTAAACTTGCCGTCCCACCAACCGTCACGGCGAAATCGAGCATATCTGGCACAATGCCGCTACTTGGCTGTCCAGACGTCGTTTCAGTTTCGATATTACTGAATGCTGCTGATAGGTTGTTGGCAGCATCGAGTGCCTTCATCTTGATACAATGCACCGTGCTGAAGGCTAAATTGTTCAGCGTGAAGCTAGTTGCAACATTGTCACCCGCCGCCGTATACGTCGAGCAGGCCCCTGTTGACAGAAAAACCCGATACACAACGGCATCGGTGGCACTGTCATGCGTACACTCAATGGCGTTACCAATCACCGTACACGCGAGAGTGGCGACATTGCCAGGCGGCGTGGTGTCTCCACCGGAATTCACTGTGAGCGTGACTGCTGTGCTGCTGGTTACTTCGTGCAAGTTTTCGCATTCAGTGTCGAATGTATCGCAGTACGCCGCACGCACGTACACAGTCGTAGTACTGCCGTTCGTCAGCCCTGCCTGTGTACCCGTCAGCGTTAGACCGTTGAGGGTCATGTCATCCGACATCGATGCATAGGTGCCGTCTGTTGTGCTGTATCGTGCAAGTGACGGCTTGTTGACTTGACAAGAGAAATCAAATGAGGTTGTACCTGCCGCTAGGTTAGTCGTGGGCTGGCAATTCGAGATGACGGGCGGATCTTCGTCGAGAGGCCCTACGATTGTCGTCAGATTTACGCAACGGTAGTAGAGTGGGTCGGTATTCTTTATACCCGTTGACCCAATAGCAAAGAAGCACCCGCCTTGCAACCCATCGAGCCATGTTTGCGGGAATCTCCCGGCAGTGATGGCAGAAATTGGGTATACCTGTGAAGAAATAACCTGCGTGGTAGTAAAGGTTGTGACTTCTATTTCCGTTGGAGTCGTGGTGCCATAGGTAAGATCGGCTCCCGTCGCATCAGCTACCGCGCTGAGAATCTGTGGGGCTTCTGTTGGCGGCGTAGCCGATGTCGTGACGTAGGACGTTGCTGTATTGATACTCGTACGGCCCACGTTGTCGGTATGGTAGGAGTTGTAGCCATAGGTTGTGTTGACCGCAACTGTGGTGTCCTGGTAGGCCACGCCTGGGTAGGTCACGGTAGTCAGCACATTCAGCGGGGTACAACTCGCGCCAGCACAGCGTCGTATCGACGTACTAGCAATTCCGCTTGAGGGTGTGCCAGGGTCTGTGCCGTTTGTCCAGCTTAAACTGACCACGCCATTCTCGGCTGGCGGAGGATCACTTCCGCCGCTTGGGGTGAGAGACACAGCGCTGATTGCCCAATCCTCTGCCGTCCCCTGCGTCCAATTCATGGTCTCAGCGCCAGCAGGAGTTTTCGGTATGACGGTAGACACGCCCGCGCCATCAACAACAGAGCTACCTATCAAGCGGTCAGTCCGCACCGTCTGCCCAGCCCCGACCGTGAGGCCCCCGTTAGTTCGCCCGATGGCGCAGTCTACAATCGCTGCATTGTCGGCCACAGTAGTGATGATTGCGGCAGGGGCAGTACTGGCACCGCTGCTTCCCGCGTGGGAGTCAATCGGGCTCGTCTGACTCACTCCGGTCAAAAGCGTTGAACTGACCCCTATCGCATCGGCGTTGGCTGCTGAATAGGTCACGACAACATTGGCAGTGGTCACAGTTGGAGCCACAAGATACCAAAGCTCAGTGGTAAACCCAGCGCTATTCGCCCCTGCACGTGCATCAGCACGCACATAGGTAAACGCTTCTGTCGTGTTAAAGGTCACGCCCGTAATCGACTTCCCAGGTGTGGCGCTGTGCCTAGTCTGTGAACAGACGACTAGAGCGCGGTCTGACCCCGCCGAAACTACTTGGCTGAAAGTGACAGATGACACGTTCTGCGTTCCCGTCGCGTCAGTCTGCGACACAAACGCAATAGCCGCCCAGCTTGAAACCGGGGCAACCAGCAGACACAGAACAAGGAGAATTTTCATCAACATCATTGTGCCGCGAAATTGGTTGGGGGGTTAGGGTTCGTGGTGTCTTGCGGTGGAGTAGTACCGCTGCACCCAATTCGCGTAGAACCGACAGCCATACGGTCAAGGTATACCGCCCCTACCCCTGATTGGCGATACAATAGTATGAAGTTCCATGCCATCAACTCCCCGGCCGGTCGCCACGGTCTGTCGGTGTAGTTGACTGTTTCTATACCATCTTTCCATGCTTGCAAAATGCCGTTCGATAATCCGCCCGTATTTTCACGCATACGCCATTCTACGCACGTCCAGACTCCACGAGTGATAGAAATGTTGAGCTGATAATTTTGTGTACGCCCGTCTGTGGGGGTGTTCTCTGCCTGCACAATCAAGTTTGTTCCGCCGTTAAAGTCAAACCAGATCTTCGAAAACCCCGTCTGTGACCTTACACCAAACATCTTGCTGTGATTGTTAACCCCCACGGCGTAGTCGCTGCTTAACCGAATCCAGAAACGCCCATAATGTTCATTCGTGACAGGAAAGTACCGAGTAGCAGAGCCCCCGCACGCGCTGTTGAGATTTTGGTAGCACTCAGGCCCGTAGGTATACTTGAGAGAACTAGCCCCAGAAAACACAGTACCAGTGTCGATGGTCATGGCGCTTGGCAGAGGGCCAAATTGACTTTGACTGGCCGTGCCGAAATCTCCTGCGACAAATTCAACATCCCAATAGGTCGCGGCGTGCGAGGAAACAGGGATACACATCAGCAGCGCGAACAAGAGTAATCTCAGCATCCCCGTACCCCCAAAAGCATGAGTGCTCCACACGGACTCCCTGCAGCAGCAGGAGCGTCAGCCGCAGGAGCTAGGGCTACGATGTGCCATGCGTAGGAAGCAAACGCCGAATCGGATCCAACAATCCCAAACGTCGCAGGATTAAATGCCCCGGATGTCCACTCGAAATAGCCACCACCTATTGAAGCATCAATAGTATCAACCGTGTTTGTGGTGAGAAACGCCGTCAGATCACTCGATGTGTATGTCACGCCAGTTGAAAGCGCCCCGCAACCGACCACATACACAACCGTGCCTGTTGTGGTTGGGGTGAGTCCGCCGGGGTTGACAATAATCGTGTTAATCCCCGTGCCTTCCTGTACGGCCTGCTCAAGCGGGGTCGCATGCACGCCACGAAATACCTGTATGAGATATGAGCCAGCGTCGGCGATAGTCCCCGTCCCGCCTGTCACCGTTTCAGTAAACACGATGTCTGTCTCTGGCGTACCTGGCATGACCCTGTATGCTGTACGCAAATTGGCATCACTGGAGTCGTCGCGATAGAGTTCTGTGCCGAACGCGGTATAATCCGTGGCCCCAGTGTTGCGAATCGCAAACGTTAGATCGACGTTATTACCGACGCAGTATGAGGCAATTACAGTATCTCCCGCTTGAGGGGTGGCATCTGACCCACCACTGAGAGCGAACGGGATAGTTTGCGCAGAGGTAGTGCCAGCGAATCCACCGACCTGCCCGCCAACATACGTAGTCGCAGCCCACGAGGGACAGGCGACCAGGAATATCAGTAGAGCCATCAGTACTCGAATCATTTGTAAAACACCGTACAGGCCACGTCTGCCGTGGTCGTGAAACCGAGATAAATACCCGTCGCAGCCACTGCCATAATTGGTAACACGACTGGAATATGATAATCTGCCACCAGCACATCCCACTGTTGCAGGATGGTGCCAGTTTCCGTCAGGCTGTCGTAGAGGATAATTGTTCCTGCCGTTGAGGTGGTATCGGTCCCTGCGCAGGTCATGTGACTGACCCAGCCAGCACTCGCCTTAATCTGTGTATCAGATGTCACCCGCGCGCTTGGTGTCGTGACATGTCGTGTCATAATGTAACTATCTGGGGATTCACTCACACAGGCACTCTCCCCGCTCAGACATGTCCCAAGGGAGACGAGTGTATTGCCAACGGAATCCCACGTATGATTGACCGTGACACTATTTGCAACAGCAAACCCCACCCCACCAAGTACAAGGACTAGGGTTAGTATGAGGTAATGAAATGTTTTCATAATGACCTTACTTTGAGGGGTGGAGGGGGGCTATTTGAGGATGATCCTTGACGTTATAGAGCTTATGAAACTTAGCCCGGACGGTATCGAGTTTCTTGGACAGGTGTTCAAATTCGTGTCCATCCTTGGCCTTGAGCATGTCTTTCGAGATGGCAATCGACTGCCGCTCTAAATCGCCGCGTCCTGCTTTATCTGGGATGGGTAGATTAGTAGGCATTGAAAGAAAAGGGAGGTAGGCTTGTAAACCTACCCCCCTCTTTGAAAGGTTAGTTACCCTGCATGTAAACGATACGCACGTACATATCGCCGCTTGCCGGGGAATTGGCCGTATCGAACGAGCAGACGATATCGAAACCGCTCCTCGATTCAATGACCAGTTCACCATTCGCGGGCAAGGTCGGGGCTGCGTCAATCGCGCCCCCGCCTACGTCAACGGAATCATCGAGGGCGTTTGGATCTGCCACAACCGCTACGTTATCCGCTCCCACATACGCCCCATAACCCAGATCGAAGTCAGAGGTCGAGGTTCCTGCGGGGATGATAATACGGCTCAGGTCACTTAAAATACGGACCCGGCCAGCGGGCATACGAATGAGAGAAATATCCCCCGCCGATGCTGTCGTATAGCCAGCCGCCGTGAAGGTCAGCTTGGCTTCAGAACACCGCAACTTCGCCCCCCAATCGGAGGGCTTATTGGCGGTCATCGGAGACGTGACGTAATTTGAATACTGCGTGGAATAGACTGGCGCTGAAATAGACATGTTGAAACTCCCTTATGGAATGAACGTAGAGGGAGCCCGCCCAGACGTGATTGCCTAGGCGGATTCTCTACTGATTGACAATTACGCTACGAGGTTAGAGTTGTAGCGTATACGAGCCACACCCGCCTGGATACGGGTTGCGCCCATTTCCTGCGAAAGATACACCTGAAGCGCGTAGGACTTATCCGCACGCTCAGTAACGCGAGTTTCCATATCAGCGCTGACCGCAATGCCCATTGCATTCTTGTGGAAGAAATAGGCATACTTGTCATTGCTGTCCCCAGAAATGAGGGGCATGATATCCGCGTCATTGATAAAGACCCACTTAAACCCAAGCCACTGGTCCATCGTCCCACCCACGAGAGCCTTGACGCTGTTGTAGTCGAAAGACGAGGCTAATGGGGCGGTAGAACCCGCGAGCAACTGAGCAACCAACGCACTACCTGACACAACCACACGATCTTCGACAGGAATATCCGCTTGATCGAATGCGAGTTTGTACTCCATGATGATCGGCGTAGTGACAGCCGCCCCCGACTCATCCTCATCTCGAAGGTCTTCATCGGTGAAGGCAACTGAGGTAGAACCGTCCTCACCGCTCTTTGCAGCCGAGTCAAAGGCGTAGACCACTTCATAGTCATAGGCCCGCGCAAGTGCCGATGCGCCGTTAATGGCGTATTCACTCTCAGGGGTGAAGAGGATCTTGCGCTTATCTTCCTTGTCAACCAAATCCGCCCACTCATAGGGAACAGTCGTGACCATTCGACGAGTATGCTGGCTGTTGACAAGGGGGGTATCAGAATGGCGCGTGGTCTTCTTGACGGCGGCAGTTTTGCCCAAGCGCTCAAAGAAATGCGCCTTTCCAGTCAAGCTCTCCTCACGAACCAAGCCCTTCAGTTTGGCTTGATTCTGTTGATAGAGATGGAGGACGTTCCCCTTAAACTGTAGAACTCTTGAAACATCAATTGTATCGGACATTTTAAACCTCTCGGCTGGATGCAACTGGTAGGACTGAGAAGCGGCTTTCTGCCCTCTGTGAGGAAAAGCCTTCCCCGTGACGTGAGGCTAAAACGTGTCGGCTTACGACAATGCAAACGGACCTTTTACAAGGCTCCCCGTTATTTGACGTTCTGAAAGGCGAGGACGAATAACGCCCCCACGATGAAGCAGAAGAGATATTCCATGTTAGAATGGCGGGGTGACCGCGTTGGCGATGTAGAGCGTAATCAGTGCGCCCACAACAAGCCCACCCATAATCGCGCCAACAATGAGTAATACGTACTCCATTAAATCTCCCCCGCTACGATCTTGTACCAATCGCTGACTTCCTTAACACGTTCAGCCTTCCCAGGCGTGCCAGGTTTGGCCCAATAGAGATCAGTCTTGTCATTCTGCATCTTGTTAATGGCGGCTTGGGCATCAGCGGCTGTCATCGCGTCCATTTCACTGGCAGCATCAACCGCCCCATGCTCAATCAACTCACGACCTATTTTCGCATTGTACTTGATGAAGTTAGGGTTATTCCCCATACCGCTCTCATCAAGCCACTTGATGAAGTCAGCATCGCCATATTCCTTGACGGTCTTCTGCGCGAAGTTCAAATTACGACTGAACATCTGCTCATTGCCGTAATGCTCTACTAAGGCTTGCTTAGACTCAGCGGCGACTTTGGTATTATCAGGAACGACACCGCTCATTTGCTCGCTGTAGAATTGAAGCGCAGCCTTGGTCTGATCGTTTGTGAAGCCTTGTTTATGGGCATAGGCTTTGAAGTCGGCGAGCTTCTTCTCGTCCCACGCTAGCGACTCAGGGAGGGCGGGCATGTCACCAAGGTCATATTTATCAGGCGTCTCAGGCCGACCGAGCTTGTTATAGATATCGCCTAGTGCTTTCGCCTTGTCTTCAGGGGAGGCATCGGCTTTCGGTAATCGAATAGAGCCGCCAATGAGAGATTGGGCATCTGCGAAGGACTTGAGAACATCACTTATAGGCTTGCCCTTATATGACTCAAAGACCTTCTCGGACCCTTTTGGAATAAAGGGCGTCCAATCGCCCGCTTTTTCAGCAAGCGGGTTGGCTTCAAGGGTCGTGGTCTCTGGCGCGGTCTGCTCATTAGATGTCTGAGATGGAACCGTCTGAGTCTCGGTTGGGGTCGTGATCAGTGTTGACAAGTTCATTCTCCAAGGGTTGACTATTCGTATATCTGTCTAGGGTTTGAACGAGATAGCGTTGACCGCTGAGGAAGGCGTTTTGGTAGGGGTCTTTATGGAAGGCTTGACCGAGAACATAGACACGTACTAACTCATCCAGGGCGGCTTTACCAAGGGGCGTCGAGAAGGCGTCTCGTATCAGAACATGAAGTGATTTAGGCTGCTTGCGTGGGCGAGCCAAAGGGTGATGTCTCCTGAGGTTGTGAGGCCGTCAGATCACTATTCGCACTAGCGACTTTCTGTGTCGTATCTGCGGCCATGTTTGCGTTTTGTTGGGCTTGAGCTTCCTCGACGGCTGCGGCGGCCTGCTCACGAATAGCGGCTCGATCTTGGTCGTTACGGCTTAGTTTTTTAGGTGAGCCAGTCACGTCCACGAGGAAACGATAGGCGGCATCATCGTCAAGGTTGTCCATGATTCGTGACTGAGGATTGACTTGCAAGATACCCATTGCGCCCGTGAGGAGCTTATTGAAGGCCATCAGCTCACCACCGCGTTGTGCTCGTGACAAGGGGCCTTCATATTCCACGTCAATCTCGACGTGATTAGCCTTGGCGTAGTCGAGTACCTTTGCTGGTACTGGAGGCAATTCCTTACGCCTCATTTTGATCTTGAAGAGACGCGAGACGAGGGGGTTGAATAGCTCATACTCGAAACGTCCCGTAGTAGGTCCAAGTATTTGCTGCATGAGTTCAATACGGCGGTCTACTTCAGTAGCGGTAATGATGGTCTTATCGGGAAGTTGAAGTTGATCTGCGTAGAAGTAGCGGCGTATGGAATTGCGGCGGTCGGCAGTAAGAGCAGCATTGACATCCCATTTGCCTCCTTGCTCCATTGGTTGAAGTGCGTCCATGTCTCGCACGACGGTGAGGGCTTCTGGTTGTGTTTTAACCCGTCCAATGACACCATCCTCTCTGACTTTCAACGGGGGGGCGATGATCTTGGCCCACCCCCTTAACGTTAACTCATCGGCCTTGTTTAATGTCTTGATGTCTGGTAAAGCAATGAAGCCAGGTCCTCTGCCTTCAGTCTCACCCGCCGTCTTACTCCACCGCACCACCATGAAGGGCATTTCATCGTAGCCACCTTCATCGATGATTTTCTTCTTTTCGTATTCGATGTAGTAAGACGCGAATGGCTTATTATGCTTCATGCGGCCATTCGGCGCAGTATGGCGCGGTATGACAGCATGGATAATTTCAAGCATCTCATCAGGGTTCTTTAATAGCTTCTCCTGAGACTTCTCGCTAAGGTTCTCCTTGCCCCATTTATAAGCCGCAGCACACAAGGGCATCTCGACGCGACGAAAGATGGTATCAACCATCCCCTCAGCGTTCTCGACAATCACATAGGAACCGATAGCTTCCGCTCTGAAGAGATAGCCACCATCTTCCTTCTCGTCTACAAGCAGGGCACCGAGCGCGAACACCGCTAAGTCCAAATAAAGTTCCTGCGATTCTGTGTTGAAGTTGGATTGCTTCAGCGAGCGATAGATGATCCTTGAGCATTGATCCAGCCATTCAGCCACATCCTTATCGTCATTCAATTCCTCAGAGCGCATCTTCAGTGAGAACCACTGAATGCTCATATTGGAAAGCGAGCCCGCAATAAACGATGCCAGCTTCACGGCTGAGTCGGGTGCGGTACTGTCGAATAATTTCTCTGTCTGCTTAACCCCTGGTGTACGTTTGGACAGGATATTCTTTCGACTTGGTAGGATGTAGTCGGCAAGTTCCTGCCAGGTCGTACGCCAGTTTGCCTGATTGGTCTTGAGCGTGTCGTATCGCTTAATGAGCTGTTCGGCTTTAGAGGGCAAGTTATCGTCCAGTCAATGCGGGTGAGCCGCCGAGTAATGTTTTCTTCTGCACAGGCGCGTTTTGTACGCCTTGTGGGCTGGTGAGAAGGGTGGAGAAGTTACGGCGATTACGAATTGAAGACGCAGGGGACATGGTGTTGGCGTCTGGCGCAGTGGCGAGGTTTGCCATTGTAGGAGCTTGGGGCATCTTGGGGATGAGTTGATCCTTTGCTTCTTCGAGGGCACCGGCAGTCAGGGCGTTCGCAAGCGGCCCTCCTGCTCCCGGTAACAAGCCGCCACCAATGACATCCTTCGTCAATGAGAGCTTCGTCACCTTGCCGTTGAGTTTCATGGCGTGCTTCGTGCCCTCTAGAACATTATCGCCTTGAATAGCCGCCTTCCCCGCACCAATACCCGCACGGACGATTTCAGAGGTGCCTAGGGTACCGAGTGCAAGCGCCCCGCGTACGATTGGATTCTTCGGTGCTGACATTTAGACTCCAAAGACTGCGTATTGAGATTCGGCGTTTTCTTGTGAGAAGACTGAGAAGGACGAGTCAGCGAACTGTTGAGCTTGGGTCTTGGCGGTGGGGCGGTCTACGATTGCGCCCGTTCTGAAAGCATCGGCGTAATTCGAAGCCCAGTCATGTACGGGGGTCTCACTGAAGGAATACTTTTCATCATCCCATTCCTTATGATATTCCTGAAGGGCTAGGATACCCTTTTCGCATTTCCCTTGATCGAAGCTACATCGGGGCAGTAATGTCCGTACAGCCTCCACGCCCTCAGTAATGTGCAGCTTTGGAGCCACGTCAATATGCTTAAGACCCAAAGAGCGGGCCACATCAATTCGCTTGACATTACTAGAATACTCAGTAACGTTAATGTCATGAGGCATGACATGACGGCTGTAAGTGTAGTCTTTATCACGTACCCATTTAACATAGTGCCCGAGGCCCTGTTGGGTGTTGGCGTATAAGTCAATCGCGTTCACTTCTCGGTCTATTTTCTGAATGAACCAAATAACATTCGCGTCATTACGGCCTAAGTCCCACCAAGTCTCAACAGGAAAGCGTGGTTCCCAGGGGACACGCTTGATACGGCCCTCAGCTTGGGCCAGTTTCATCAAGTTGCCGTAGTATGCGCCCTGTGTCGCTCCCGAGAAGGCACAGTAGTATTCTTGCTGTATTAAGTCCTCGTCAGTACCTTGCCTTCGTAGCGAGTCAATCTCGCTCAAAGGCATGACGGGGGAGCCATCTTCTCGTTTGGTGTCGTCTGCGGTTAGGACTTGATGAAACCAGCCCGGTTCGGTTTGTGCTGCTTGGTAGAGGGTATAGCCGTGGTTATGTCCACGGGGGGTGTAGACGAAGGCAGCCCAGCCGCCATTCTCCATTAAGATGGGCTGGATCAACTTCCAGGCCATTGGTTTTTGAATTGAATACTCGCTGAAGAGACAACCGATGGGGTTAGTGCCTACGATACTGTCAATGCGATCTGTACCGATAATCTGAATGATTGAGCCGTTGATAAGCTCAATTTGCATCTCTGTTTCATTAATGAGGGGCTTTCCATCACGACCCTTGGCTATTAACTCAGCAGGCACGTAATCGAGAAACTTACGGCCATCAAAGTCCTTGCCATCCCAGATGATCTTCTTGCCTTGTCCGTATGTGGGGAAGAAGTAGAAGTACGTTCCAACTCGATCATAAATGGCGGCAGTGATGAGGATATTCCACATGGTAATATCCTTGCCCGCCCTTCGATGCCACACGACTACGGCTCTCTTACGCTTCATTCCTCCACTGAACATGTACTCGATTAATGGCTTTTGGTAGGATCGAGGTTGGTAGAAGAATTCAATAGCCATAGGGTAGAGAGAAAGGCGAGACCCCCCAGTGCGCTATACACTGAGGGGCTATGGGGAGGTTGGTAGTAGGCAAAACGGTAGGATAGCGTAGAGGAAGGCTTGAGGGGTGCCTACTACAGTATAGGTCGTAGAATGTCACGAAAAGGTAACAACTTTTCAAACTCGTCAAAAATTAGTGCGGCGTTAAAGTGAGTTCCCACGTGGGGACTGAACTTCAACCAATTATGGGGTGGGGGGTCTATCTATCGAATAAATGGACAGAAAGCAAGGTCTGATAAGATCCATTATGTTAACTGTCCAAGGCAATCTCAATAGTATCAAGGGTTTACGTGTTGAGACAGTTGACAGTTAGCGGTATTCAATTATATCAATCACTTATGCATTTAGTCTCATTGCGTCTCAGAGTTGTCTCACCCCTACGGCACTTTGAGACGAAAATGAGACATCGCGCACTTACGAGGTACTTTTGACACCTAAACTCGCATTATACAAGGTGTCTCACGTAGAAAACACGAAAAGCCCAATGATTATCAAAAAACACCTCATAACCTATTGATAAACGACCGTCTCACGAGGCATCTCAAAGTTGTCTCACGTGAGACAGATTGAGACAGTTGGATAGAAAGTGGGGCATTTATGTAACAGCTTACCTTTGCCCTCTCTTCACGCACTCACCCATGGTCAACACTATTGTATTTATAACACAGAGTCAATTGTGACAATATTTCGTCATTCGATACCCTATAGGCCTCAATCTTGACTATTTCGATCAAGTATCAAAGATGGCTGATATCGTCCACTTTTATATCGTTTACAGTATCAATATTCTCCCCTATAGGCGCGCCTTCGACTACCACATTAGGTTGAGCAGGACCATTAAAGGTCATGTTGAGCATCCAAGGGGGTAAGGGGATATCAGGCTTTTGCCCCTTGTCATGCTGAGCATTAGAGGCCTTCCCACTGGCCCCTATAATGTCAACAAGCTGGTCCCTTGCCTTGGCCCTTGCGCTATGGTCTGGTTGTCTATGAACGTCCTTTAATTCACCCATGAAGAATCCCGGTGTTTCCTTATCAGCCTTCATCGCCTCTCGTGCACCTCTGACCACTTCACCCATGATTTCAATCTGGGCATCTCGATCAAAGCCAGCCGCCTCTAATAGCTCTTGTCGAAGTGAGGCTGTTGAGAGTGGTAATTCACTGTGTTTCAGATTGCGAGTGACGGCTTGCGTCTGTTTATCGTCTGACATGCTTTTCTATCCTTTTAATGAGAATGGGTAAAAATCGACGCGCACAGTTGGCCTAGGATCAATTATTATGAATAGGGCTGGATGGTGGCATGGGCTATTAATGACTCTTATCATCTAATCCAGTGAAGTCATTTAAGAGGTCGCGCATATGTTCTAGGTTGCTAGGCAAGGGCATAATACTTGCACTATGTATTAAGTCCTTATGCAATCGAATAGCATCAATCGGTTCAAAGACCACAACAAAGCAGTCGGCAAAATCTAATGTCTTAGACATAGTGAAAATAAATTAATAAAATGTGAAAATAGTTCTTGACAATGCTACGCCGTGTATCATACACTCCTATTGACAGTTTTACATTTAACCAAGGGGGACAACATGCACAACATACAAAACACAACAGACGGCAAGTGGGCGAGCGACGATGTGCGTGATGGTTTTATTTATGATTATGAGAGAATAGCGAGCGAAACAGGGTACACAGTAGCACAAGTTAAAATGTACGGGGTTTCCTATTGCAGACGCACGCCAAACACAAAATAATGCTTGACACCCAACACTAACCAAGGGGGGCATGATGCAATATCAACAAATAGAAAGTTGGAATAAGTCCACATCATATAAATTAGAAAACAGCGAGCCCACAAAACATTGGTTTAGTGGCCCATATAAAATTACGTACTATGAAGGTCACGAAAACGAGAATGTCATTGTCAAGCCGTCATATCGAGCGTACTTTAAACCTATTGGTTGGAAGAACTGGGGCATGGGTTGTGAGAAGAGGAATCCTGCTTATGCCACATTAGAGCAAGCAAAAGCAGCCTGTGTTCGACATGCAGAGATTGGCGATTATATTTACAGGGGGGAATAATCATGCACTCACCAACTCATAATATCGGCATGATGTGCGCTTTGCTATTCGTCTTGTTATTTTGGCTAGGTCTCGCAGTGTACGTCTTTGCGAATGTATATGATGAGGACTTTACTGATACCGGCGTGGGGTGTGTTGAGGATTGTCTTGAGCCGTTAGCGAACAACTAACCATTATCCATTAAACCCCCACAAGGGGAGAAGGTAGGACGAACATGACACCACAACATACCCCAGGACCGTGGACTATTGACGCAGAAGATGCATTAGGACTAGGTCGAGTGTACCGTATTTACGGTCCTGATAATGAAACAATCGTAGAGACCGATGGCGGGTACTATCCGCCAAAAATGCAAGATGCAACTCTCATCGCCGCTGCGCCTGAGATGTTAGAAGCGTTAAAATTAGCCTATTGCCAGCTAGATCCAGGTTGCGAATTAGAAACATGAGTATGGGCTTTAATCGCCAAAGCAGAAGGGAGATAACATGCCCACGACATTGAACCTACTCAAACTCTGGCCAGAACCAGCTCGCTATATGACGTGTATGAGATGACACCCACCCAACTTAAACACATACGAAAAAGCCTAGGCCTGACTCAAACGGGCCTAGGCGCTATACTGGGGATAGACCGTAACACCATCCCTGGACTATGGGCGCGTTCTAATTCCCTAGGTTTTTGGGTTGTGAATTTCACTGACCCCGAAGGCGACTAATTGCTCAGTGTCTTGTTGAAGTTTGGCATTAATAATCGTAGCCACGTCCTCACACCACCCCAAGACATCAGGGGTGTGTAAGGAGGGGTCTGTGGGCTTAAGGATAATCATGGTTTCGCCTCATTACTATCTAAATACTCATGCTGCCAATCTAACCACGCATGACCAAGTTCATGCCCTAGTATATAGACTCGCCGCTGTAAAGGCAAGGATTTTCGTATTGTGATGGTGCGCGTATCGACATCCCACGTGCCATCGCAATCGGTGTGGATGTAGTCGGTTTGCTTTATGGTGATACGATAGCCAAAAGGAAGGGTGACACAGGCGGGAATGCGAGGCATGGTGTTACCTGACTATGGTGGCATTATACGGCTTGATTACGTCCTGCAAACCAGGCCCCCTGAGCATTAATGCTCGTAGCTTCAAGACCTCAACGGCACTGAGCAATCGAACACGTCTCCCCGTACCTTCTCGTCGATACACAGCCTTGAATGTATCTCGATGGTGAACTAGGCGCCACTTGAGCGTTACTAATTTACAGGGAATTAACTGCGCCGCTAGCGGTAAGTCATACAAAGGCATGACCAAAACCGTAGTGGACACAGGCATCGAATCAGTAATGTGAACGTATTGTGTGGAGACCAGGGGAGCTTCAATCATGGGGCTTACTACAGGTGGCGTGGTTATTGCATGGTAAGTATACGAAAAGATTATTAAAAAAACCCTTGACATTCTGTACACAGAAGAGTATACCTGAACTTGTATACAGAAGAGCCCACTAGAAACGGATGGGCGTAAGAGTGCCGGGGGCATCAACCGCGTGTGGGCACCCTACCGGACTTGTGGACTTGAACATTAACTGTTCTCTATGGAGGTGCTATGTACATTCGCAATTTCAACGAAGCCCATAATAAAGTCCGTACCTATACCATCAAGAGGCAATTGACGGAACTCATTCGACAACATGGGGTGGATGATCTCTTGAAGGGTCTGGAGTCGGCGTATAAAGACGCCGTAGTGTCAAGAGCAAAGAGCAGTGAACCTGTGCAACATCGGGCGACAGTACTTGAAGTAGCCGTACAGCAATTGACCAAAACACAGGAGATCAGCGCATCATGAAGCAACAATACGTACAGCACATGAGCGGGCAAGGGGAGAAGTGGGCACTTGACAGTCCGTATGAATCATCGCCTGAGGTAGTGTATGTCCTAAAGAAATCCGGTCACGCCCTCTGCTTGCCTAAGTCCGAGTACACCTGTTGCGCCCCGCCTGACGAGTGGGAGGATGTGACGGACGAGTGTGGCGTTTCTCAATGGTGCGGGGGTCACCCTCAGTTGGTACATGCAGATCAGCCTATATCTGATGAAGGGTATCGGGTCTCAAAGGTCCGACTTATGCAACCAGATGGTCCAGACGCGGGCCAGATGAAATGGGCCGTTATTGTGGAAAGGAAAAAAGCATGACTCTCCTCTACGACTACGAATATACAACTGACCAAGTGCGCGTGTTTGATGCCGGTGAAAGCAGCTTCCCCATTGAAAAGGCCACCGAAAAGGAAAAAGGTGAGGACTATGGCGAAGCCCTGGACGAGTAAGAATATCGAATGCCCCTGGTGTGTGAAGCCGCATGCGGTCTATGATGTGATTGAGGCGTGTCTGGTGAAAAAGGCCAAATGGTCGCCTTGGAGGGTTGCGAAATGGGTAGAAACAAGTCATGACCTGCTACGTCTGCCACACATCCATCAAACCAGCCGACCAACTACGCCTTACACATAAGGATTGCGCGCCTGGGACGAGTAAATGGTGCGCGTGGTTTGTGACGGTGCCGGTAAAGAAGCGCACCGAGGCGGGAAGATTATTGTATAAATGGGCCGTACGTAAACACTCTCTAAAGGAAGGCAACTAAATGGACCCCAATCTGAAGCAAACCATTGACGATCTGGAACTGCTCATGAACGCGCCCAAACGCCTCGCTGATATGCTGCCTCATGAGCGCATATTGGCCGACGCCATTGGGCGTACGGCTATTGAGTTACACTTGACCGATATCGACGTGCTACAAGCCCTGCCGCGTATTTGTGCGTTTTATCTGAGAAGCGCCATTGAAAGATATGGGGTATCATGACACAACCAGAGTTTGAAACCCTCTATACGAAATACCGGAAACCTTGGCTGGATCTTATTCGCGCCCTCGTGAAGGATGACGATACCGCGCAGGACGTGCTACAAGGGGCCATCTTACGCCTCATGGAGCAGAAGGGGGGCCTTGGTCGTATTCAAGTCAATGCCAATCCTGATAGTTGGATTAGAATGTGGATAGTATGGCATGTGAAGGAGTATGTGTGGGGTGTCAGTAAACACGCCGATGTGAAGCCGAAAATGACGATTGCCCTTGGGGATTTGGGCATTTCATTAAAGGCTCCTGATGAGTATGTGGAGGAAATAGAAACGCCGCACGAACAGGGCGTCCGGGCGGCGTTGGCGAGGTTGGCAGCAGTTGACCAGGATATTGTCTTATTGCGGGTTGTGGCGGGGATGACCTTTCTTGAGATTAAGCATACCCTTGATCTCGCGTGGACCTGGAGGCATGTCCAGAAACGCTATTCAAAGGCGCTTATTACGTTAAAGGCTGAACTGGGGAATGTCGGCATTTCAGACCTGACATTCGCCGGTAATAGGAGGCACGAGACAAGCCAAACCGCTGCTTGACGAGATCGGCCAATTGCCCATGTGATAATGTCGGGTGGTCGGCGCATAGTGTGATAAGTTGCTCAGAAACATCACGTATGGTTGCTTCCTCAGGAAACGTCCACATTCCAGTCTCGCAATCTCGAATGGCTTGTAATTTAATATCCTCATCGAATCTCGATTCAACCCAGTAGAAGGCTTGGTTTTCGCCAGTAGGCCAGAGAAGCCAATTCGCATCCACCTCACCCCCAATAAACCCGCTCCCTTTACCCGCACTCGACGGCCGAGGGGGTGGGGCGTATTGAGTTTCTTTTTTATCATCTACACCCGCAGTCTCGCTGCCTTTGGTCGTATGGTGGACGATCATCAAGGCCATGTCCCCGAATATGCCATTGAGGACATCCCAGACACGTCTCATGTCTCGTTCCGTATTCCCATCAAGATGGTGAATCTTTGAAAGCACGTCGATAATGACGAGCTTTGGTTCCACCCTATTCACGAGCTTATTCAACATCGTCTGAGATTGAAGGCTCATGATATCGAAAGGCCTTTCCATTGTCCCAGGACGGATCATTACAATATCCCCGGCTAAATCCACCCCATTCACCTCAAGATCATCAAGACGTTCTTTCCATATTGGATCTGGCGTATCAAATTGTAAGTAAAGCACACGCCCCTTGGTCGTCGAACGCCCCAAAAATGGTAGCCCTTGCGCGACTGCTAACGCAAGTTGAAAAGCGAAAAAGCTCTTGCCTGTCTTGGCTGGACCCACTAGGGCAATACGCGATTTCTCGGGTATTAGCCTATGAATCAAATAGGGAACAGACAATACTGGGAGCGCCCGATACTCTGCCAGAGAGATAGGTTCCAATTAACAACCCCCATGTGTGGTGAAGGGCGTTACTACAGGTTCAGTCGTTGCGTGAAATGGAGACGGAAAATGTAGTAGGCCCCCACAAAACAATTTCATAAGGAACACATGATCTACCAACATGATGGATTTGTGATTCATGTTATGTGGCGCGGCTATCCTGCCACGCCTGAGCATTGGCCCGAAGGTCAGCTTGTCGATTTGTGGCACGCTATTAATGAACACGATACTTATACTACTCGTTATGGGGCGCGTACGTTTGACCATGACCCGATCGCGTGTGTGAAAAAGCACGTCGAGGAGTACAAAACTCAGATAAAGGAGACTTGAATATATGCAGGATGTCCCTGTATTTAGCCCCAGTGCGACTGAGACATTTTCTAAATGTCCTCGCAAGTGGGCCTTGAACCGTGCCGGGTGGAAACCGCGCACCATTCAATATCCAGAGCTATGTGCTGTTCTAGGAGATGGCTTTTCGGCGTCCATGAACTTGCTCAATTCAATGCTCATTGAAGGGGTCGTGACACTCCCCCGTACAGAGATATTGGCAGTCGGCCAAGCGGCCATGAGCGATAAGCTGGCCGCGTACTTAGAGGCGGGTAGGCGGATTCATACGAAGGACGAAGAGTTTGCAGACTTGCTTCCTTTACGTCTAGAGCAAGCCGTCAACTTGTACATCGACCATAATCCGTTAAAAGATTGGAAGCTCCTACAAAGCGAGAAAACGTATGAACAACATGGGCGTTGCCGAATTGACGTTCTTGCTGATCCTCTTGATAGCCTTGGTCCGGCTGTTGTCGATTACAAGCTGAAGGTCAAGCTAGATCCTGAGTGGCTTGATGCTGAAATCGACAAACACGCCAAGACACAACAACGGTTTCATTATCAGTGGGCAACGGGCGCAAAACGCTTTTATATCGTCCTTGTCGTATTAGCGGGTAATCGTAAGAAGATTACACCCTACGTCAAATTGAGTGCGCCATTTGGCGCGAGTCCTTATTATGACAGTGGGTTATGGCACCAAGACGCGATGGCTCAATGGTATTTTATGGCGACGGCTAAAGCCGAGTTAGAGCGGGGTCGGCCGATGTATGCAATTCCCGGGAGTCAAGTCCATGAGGATAAATGGGGGCCGTGTGAATTTGAGGATGCCTGCTTAACCCACGTACTCGATGAAAAGGCGATGGCGGTTCAATATGTACAAATTCAAAGGAGCAAATAGCCTTGGCCTATAGCAGTAATAGAGACCTAGACACCCTGCGGAAGAAGTTTAGGCGTGTGCTACTTAATGGCCCCCCGAATAGTGGAAAGTCTACGTCTTTACGCACCTGGCCCGGCCCCGTCATTGGGCAGATTTTCCCCAAGGAAAAGGGTAGTTCGTCCTTGTCATTCCAGACTCAAGACGGACAGCCCTTGATTGCCCTCATACCCGATGACATCGACGTGACGAAGCCCCAGGATTGGCGCTCGATCAGCGCCGAGATGCGCAAGACAACGATAGACATTCTCGCGGGGAAACATGGCCCTGTGAAGACGTTCTTTGGTGATGGTATTCATAAGGCCTATCAAGTCATTCTCGCAAGTGTCTGTGGCGGCTGTAACTACACGGGTGAGGAATTTGAGCCGAAGCTATACAGTAAGGCCCATTCCTTATTCTGGGAGTATATTGACCTGATCTTGTCCAGTAGCGTTGAATATGCCGTGTTGACATGCTGGGACGGTGCTGAGCAAGACAATCCAATGGATCAGTCGGCAGAGGGTAAGAAGAAAAAGCATGTCTACCCCGACTTACCTGGACAAGCCGCACGAAAGATCATGGGTGAGTTCTCGTTAGTGTTGAATTGCGGTATTGAGGGTGTTGGAACAGCGGCTAGATATTATTGGCAAACCCAACCAGGCGGGTGGGTCTGGGGGGCGGGCATGAAATTGCCAATCGAAGTGACCCAGAAACTTAAACTACCAAGGGAGGTGCCGCAGGATTGGACTAAACTCGACGCACAAATATCAAAGGCCCTTGATGAGGTGTATTCAATGGCGAATCCTACAACCACAACCAATGGAGGTATTTAACTGATGACGAGCGCAACGATGGATGAAGTGAACGTCGCTGAGGACTTTAATGAGCAGGTATCCGCCGACCTTATCAAGGCAGCACAGGAAGCTGACCTGATTGAGGCGGGCCGGTATCGCTTTCAGGTGGAATCATACGAGAGCAAGAAGGACGACAAGGAGTACTTCGATGAAGAACAGACGCAACGTAATCCTTGGTTCAATAAGACAAGGCACAATCTACGCCTTTCCCTTTCCAGCAAGCGAGATGGAGCGGGTAAGGATGCTCCTTTTACCCTTCTGGAACGTCCAAGAACGTTCTTTCAGCGTGTTGCCAGCGCAACAGTTCTCAATAGTAAAGGAGAACTGAGCAACGAGAGCAAGTTTTTTGGACAGATGGCAGGTATTGCTGCGAAGGGCACAGGCCAGAACATGACCGTCAAGGAAGTCCTTGACTACTTCACCGAACATGCCGCTGAAATTACCATCACAAAAAGCGAGGCAACTGAAAAGTACCCAGATGCGAAGAATTGGGTCAGGGCGATTAAAGCCTTGAATGAAACGGTCTAATTACTAACGTTCGTAAGTAAGGAGCGAGGGCGGGGCTTCAGTGTCTCGCCCTCGATTTGTTTTATGGACATGGACATCCTCGCAGGAAAGATCATGTTGACGGTTTCGTGCATTGCGTGGCTTGTATATTGGGGAGCCGACTACTATCAGGCACGTAAAATGCGCCAACTATCTCGGACTAATGTACGGGTGAAGCGTGAAACTCTATGAACCCATCTCATTGACGTTTATATTGATTGCCCTCTTGAACCTCGCCCTCGGGGGGTCGTTGTTGGGGTGGTTTTATGCTGAGGCTAAAGTAACGTGTCAGGAGCAGAATGCCGTTATGCTTAATGAAGGGCGGTATGGACCGTTGAGAGCGTGTCTTTCATGATTGCCAAGCCTTCTACGTGTCGGGGCTGCCCTCTCTATGGCGACGGTAAAGGCTTTGTGCCTGATCTTATCGTACCGGGGGCCAAACTGACGATATTGGCGATGTCCCCAGGCAAGCATGACGAGAAGGGGCAGAGGATGATTGGCTATGATGCCAAGCATCCATTGTACGAACAAGTAGAGCCTCAGCCCCTAATTGGCGTGACGGGCTATCAACTCCGCGAGACGTACTTACCCCTAACAGGAGAAAAGGAAGCGTCCTTATGTCATGTCCTGAAGTGCCGCTATCAAGTGAACGGGAAACGGGTGGACTTCCTCCCGAAGGGCGAGACGTTAAAGAGTGCAATGAGCCACTGTACCACGGCACATCTGAACATTCCTGCTATGACGAACTTAGTGGTGACAATGGGGGGTCCGGCATTCGAGTACACCCAGCCGACCTTATCGAAAACGCACAGAGCCTCATCGAAGCCTTCAATGAAAGAGGGCGAGAAGGTCACAGGGGGGCCGATTGAGAAGTGGAGGGGCTTTCTAGGCCCACAACATGTACAACCCACACGAGCCTTTACCCACGTCAACCGTCTGGATGGGGCAAGCGTTCATGAAGGAATACCAGTCTTCGCGGTTGAAGACATTGCCGATTTCTTTAAGGCACCCTCTAAGCGGATTACAGCCCGGTTGGACTGGAAGCGCATTGGGCGCTACTTACGTAAGGAATGGCCCAAGGAAATCCCTGGACGATGTATTGCCTCAGATCATATCGAGGCTGTCAATACTGCCTTTGACAGAGCCGAACAAGCCCCCTTCGTAGTCATTGACACTGAGTATAATCCGATTAGTAAGTTCCTCAACATGATCGGCATTGGATGGAGGCTTGAGAATGGGGCCATCGACGGAATACAGCTTGAGTGGGTTGGGAATGAACAAGTCACAAGCGAAGTCCGGTCCACGTTTATACGTCGATTATCGGGGGTGTGCAAAAGCGTTAAAGTGGTTTTTCAAAACGCGAAAGCCGATCTCCCAATCATCGCCCATAACCTCCATATCCACTGGAACAAGTACAAAGCGATAGATGACACCATGCATATGCACTCTGTCTTGTGGTCAGAGATGCGACATGGCCTGGGGTTCTTGGCAAGCATCTACGGGCAGTATCCCAAGTTAAAGCACTTAGCGGGAGAAGACGAGCTGTTGTATAACTGGGGCGATGTGATTGAGACATTAGTGGTCTACGAGGCCCTGATGAGGGAATTCAAAGCCGATCCTTTGACATACCAAGTCTACGTGTCTCAGTCACTCCCTTTAATACCGATCACGCTTGAACGAGAGGTGAAAGGAATACAAATTGACCAAGCGAGACTTGAAGAACTCATCACCAAATATCAGTCACGTGCCGATGAGTTTAGAGCAATGGCAAGCGTTTATGCAGGCTATGACATCAACCTCATGTCAACAGGAACAAACGGGCAACTCGCCCGGCATCTCAAAGCGTACGAAGGCATTACACTCAAAAGCGTCGATGAAGAAACGATAGCCACCGAACGTGACAAGTACTTACCCTTCAACCGTGAACAGGAGGACAAGCATGGATTCACCAGTGATTACGTCCTACATCGGATTGAACAGGGGGCGAGCCCGTTACTTGAACTTCGTGCGGCGAGTGTCTTCTACAACCAAGCCCTTAATCAAGACCTTCTCCCTATCCGAGGACAAGAGCGCGTCTATCCATCCTTCAGACACGACGCACAGGCTAGTGGACGATGGAGTACAACCCACCCAGCCCTAGCGAAGGTGCCCAATGATTTTCTGCCGATCTACGTACCAGATGAGGGTTTTTTACTATTCGGTGCCGACTACGACGCACAAGAACCGCGTATTTTCATGGCTGAGGCGAAATCTACCTACTTGCAGAAATCGTTCAACGAAAAACTCGATATCCATACCCTCCTCGTCTGCGATATGTTCGGATGGCCGTATCCACCTAACCAGGCCAATCCCCATTCGAGTGACGAGTGTAAGGAATGGCGGGAAAAAGTAGGCTGGGGTGGCAAGGAAGACAAACGGCGTACCGTGTCAAAGAACGTGCGCTATGAGCGGTATTACATGGGCACTGGAAATAACGCCATAGGAAAGGCGGTGAAACTTGGCATTCCTAAATCCGCTATGGAAAAAGCATCGCGTCTCGTCATTCAACAAGACCCAAACGTTGCAGACTTTCATCGAAGTATTAAAAAGCTCGCCCGAAATAAGCGTGTGCGAAGCTGGGGAAACCGTTTACGTGTTTTCCTGGGACAAGGGACAAGCGTTGAGCGAGAGGCATGCAATCATAAGATGCAGGCTGGTGGGGTTGACATACTCAATCTTGGAATTATCGAGACGATAGCAACATATCCATTTCTGTCTGTGTTCTACACGAGACATGATTCGTTCTTTTTCGAGATACCCATAAGCAAGTTCAATAGCGAACTCGCTGAAGGCATTAGACGTATCTGTGAGCAGCCTAGAACGATTAATGGAATGGCTGTACCCTTTCCTGGTAGTTGGAAGACGATGACACATCAGGGCGAGATAGCAAGTTATAAATTCAACAAGGAGGTGAAGGTCGTATGATTAAGGTAGAGATAATACCCCCATGTCCAGTCACACCCGATGTGATCCTCACGCTATCTTATAAAGATGCTCAACATCTCCTCTTATACTGTAATAGTACATACGCGAGGCCCGTACAGGGTAGAGAAGACGAACGTCGATACCACGCAGTCGTTACGCCCATTGACGCTATGTATCAAGCTTTAGACGCAAAGATCACACACCCATAATGACAACTCAAACAACCCAACTCAAGCGAGTCCGTTCCTTAATAGGCGACTTGGTGATGGACTTCTGTTCCTGTCGTGTGGGGAAGGAGTTCTATGGGTGGGAGCTTGCTACTTTTGTCATGGATCGAGTAACGCATGTCGCGCCGGGTAGCCCAGACCGTATCCTTCGTGACTTACGGCAGAGTGGTGCCGTGGAATATACCATTGTAAGCAAGGCGCAATCACGCTATTATGTTGATCGTGTGAATGCTTGAAAGCTGATGAATGGCTCGCTCGCGTCCTGTTCATTACCGACATGCACTCCCCCTATCATGACAAGCGGGCAATCAACCTCATGGAGAAGGTGGCCTTAGGTATAGGGGTGAACAAGATCATCTGCGGGGGAGATGCTGCTGATTTCTATTCCGTCTCGACGCACAATAAAGACCCGAAGCGTAAGGATACGTTCTTTGATGAGGTCAAGGTTACTAATCGCTTATTGAGGAGGATTGAGGGTTGGTTTGATATTATCCCTAAAGTGCCGACGTGGTTGGGGTCGGAGTTAGAATTCCTCATGGGCAATCATGAGTTTCGTTTAGATCGGTACATTCAAGAACGCGCCCCTGAGATGGATGGTATCGTAAGTGCCGATGGATTGTTAGGCTTGAGTGAACATGGTTGGAAGGTGACACAGTACAAAGACCACTCAACAGTCGGTAAGCTGTACGTCACACATGATATCGGGAAGGCTGGAGCAAGCGCCGTGAAAGACGCCATGAACAGCTACCAAGATAACGTGGTCATCAATCACCTCCACCGAATCATCTACCTTGTTGAAGGGAATGCGAAGGGAACACCTCATGTCGCCGCGTGCTTTGGCTGGCTTGGAGACGTGACGAAGGTGGATTACATGCACCGAGTCAAGGCGAATAGGGATTGGGCCTTGGGGTTTGGTATTGGCTATTTACGGTCAAATGGCTTCGTCTATTTACAGCCTGTTCCTATAGTGGACTATACGGCAGTTGTTGAAGGTAAACTTTACACCGCGTGAAAGGATGAATGGCAAAGAATTCAAAGCCGCTCCATTACCTCGTGCACCCGTCATTAACGAACACGCCAGAGATACTTGAGAACATTCGTAAAGGGCATATGGTAACTTCGATGGCCGTGGCGAAGACTGAAGATTGGCTTGATGCCGTGATTATCGGCCCGCGTTGTTACCGCCTCTCAACCGAGACGATTCATCTACTTGAACTCGTCACGAAGGCTGAGAGGGCGAGTAAGTACGGTAACAAAACATGAAAACTATCGCCGACAACCTATTACTTATCAATCTCATCTGGTACTTGATCCTTGCGTGTGCCTTTGGATTAGCGGGCATATACCCTAAGACAATCTATTTCCTCGGGGCGGCGGTGTTGACGATTGGTGTGGTGATGATGTGAGTGAATGTACCTTCCTGTCCTTAATGATTGCGCCGTTGGTGTTCGTGGGGTTTGTAGTCGTGGTGGTGTTGGTGTTAGGCTTTGTAACCATGAGGAGTCTACATAGATCATGACAGACACGTTGCAGATAGGGGATAGGGTGAAACGAGTGGGGTTTGATAATCAATACGTGGTGATAGGCACCGAAGGCACAGTGATTGCCGAACCCGATGAGAATTGTGTCATGGTGAAATGGGACGGCTTAGCGGAGAAGGCGGGTGTCGAGGCGGCCTATAACTTACCAACGTTTGTGGAGAAAATCATGCCTACGCAAACGTTTAAGGTGGGGGATAGGGTGAAAACGCCGTATTATGGGTCTGGGGTGATTACAGAAATCAACCATATTGGAGAGTGTCGTGTTAAACATAACGCTGCTGATGACAATTTACTTGATACCGAACATGGGTGGTATCCGGCAAGGTGTCTAACCGTCATTCCACAACCCCCACAATTCATCCACCAAGGACAAACGGGGGACACGCCTGAGTCGATTGCGGCGGAACACGCTTCCAATAACCAGTCAGTATTACCCGCGACTAACGCCGAACGGAAGGCCATTCCCCTTGCGACGGGAGTGCTTGATTACTTCCCCGCTGCGTTAGTCGAAGTGGCTAAGGTATCAAAGATTGGAAGTGACCAACATCACCCAGGACAACCCTTACACTGGGAGCGCGGGAAGTCGATGGATCAAGCCGATACCCTCCTGCGTCATTTTCTAGAACGCGGGACATTCGACACAGACGGAACGAGACATAGTGCGAAAGTGGCGTGGCGGGCGTTGGCGTTATTGCAGATCGAACTTGAAGCCGAAGGTGCGCCAGTGTCGCGGGGTTCTCGTGAGTGTGTCTAGCTTAACCAAAAGGCTGGTGAGAGCGGGGCGCTGGTTGAAGGACTGTCCAGATTCATAAACTACTCCGTACGTTGGCTAGGCGCAACAATGCCCTCTTCGCCCCTTTAAAAGGCGTTGAGGGCATTTGTGTCTTTACTTCGCCGTGGTGAGGTCGTGTACGGTACAGAACTTCGTCTCAAGGCCCTTGTCACCAGGACGGTCGCTACAATAGACAAA
>ERZ1292625.460-Hain-H41-01um-R1-460-length-62507-cov-12_pt1 | contig 26505 bp, 29 predicted proteins | sample MGYA00564400_ERZ1292625 | MGnify/ENA primary metagenome ERZ1292625 (study PRJEB36523, sample SAMEA6512639) | groundwater metagenome | collected 2019-01-08 | study: AquaDiva: Metagenomics assemblies of 32 groundwater samples | reverse complement strand
TTGGCGGTCGGACCTCCAAGTTTTTCTTCACTGCCACCTTTTTCGGTGCAGTTGTTTTTTTAACCGTATTCTTTTTTATTGGCTTTTTCTCCATATGGTTATTGTCCAATGATTTCAATCAAAGTTCCGCGTCGTCCGGGAACTGCACCTGATACCAAAATGTATCCGTTCTCTGCATCAACTTGAAGCACGCGAAGATTCTTCACCGTCACACGATCGCTTCCCATACGTCCTCCCATGCGCATTCCTTTCACAACACGTCCACCCGCGCGTCCTGCACCTCCGATAGAACCTGGCTCGCGCTCAGAGTGCTTCTGACCGTGTGTGCGTCGTCCTCCGTGGAACCCGTGCCGCTTCACGACACCTTGGAAACCGCGTCCTTTTGAAATTCCTGTGACGGTTACCGTGTCGCCTGGCGCGAACGATTCTGCTTTTATCTCATCACCAACATTTACAGTAGGTGCTTCGTTTGTTTCAGACCTGAATTCTTTGTAGTGTGCAAACAACCCTTTTGCTTTTTGTGCCTTGTTCACTTTCTTTTCTTTCTTCTCGCCGAATCCCGCTTGCACAGCGACGTATCCGTCTTTCTCAAGAGTTTTCAATTGCGTAATCTTCCCCGGCAAAACTGCAAGGAGGGTTGCGGGTTCGGCATGACCATCGTCGCTCCACACCTGCGTCATATTTTGTTTTGTTCCTACGAGAAATTTCATGAATGCTGAAGGCCCCAGGCCGGACACAATGTCCGGCCTGGGGCCGAAGGAGTGTCCAGAGGTTCACTGGTTAGAGTGAACATGGCGCCATACTTGCCCGCCTCAGGCGGGTGAACAAAGAGAGTATATCTTGGTATTTATTTTTTGCAAGAGCACAAAAGAAGAACTTGACATACCTGTAAAAACTGATAAAATACGTTCCAGACGCTCTCCACAATCAGGAAGATAAAAAGGGTCACGCGACCCACCTGAGGAGAGGGCTGCACGCTTTACTGGGAAGGAGTCCCCCATGCGACGCAACCTCACTCTGGCCAGCATCGTGCTGGTCCTCGCCGCTGTCTTCAGTATGACGGCACCCCTCAACGCTCACCCGGAGCAAGGAAGTACGGACGGAACGATCTTCCACTGCCCCGACGGAACACATCCATACATGGTCCGACTCGGCGATACCCTCTGGTCCAAACAGGGGGAAGCATGGCGGACAGGATGGCCGAAGCTCGTCGAGCAAAACCGGCATCTCCGTCTGGAGAACCGACGGAAGGATTACACCGCCGACGACATCCGTGTGATGCTCTACCGCGGTGACTACCTCTGCAACCTCGCCGAGTCAGGATTCACCGTCGGCACTGCGACGTCAGAAATCCTCGTCACCAAGGATGCCGAGCCGCCAGCGACACCCATCGCCGCGAACCGCCCGACACTCTCCGTTCTAGTGCGATGGATCCTGGCTGGACTGCTCGTCTTGTTTGCGCTTGTCGTTCTGTTCCTCTGGAACCGTCAACGACGCGAACAGATGAAACATCCAGCGACGCTCGGACCGCCAATGGCCACCCGCGGCATCGAACACCTCACACCCGAACAGGTTGCTTCGTACGTCGACAACCTGGCCGGTCGACGATTCAAGGGAGACCGCGTCGGGAACCCCGAACGCGTCCGTCTTCTCGGTCGTTGGCGTTTCAACTACAACGACGGTCAGAGTCGTGTCGGTATCTGCTCGGGCAGAGACGAGGACCGTGCCTACCGCGCGGTCTACACGATACCGGGCAGGAAGCCGAACGTGGAGGTGTTTACCCTCCTTGCGTGCGGTAACGACGGCAACACCACCGAGTCCCTCGGCGGCACGTGGACCCACGATCCGCTTCCCCAACCCGCACCGGCGCCCGTCGCGCCCGTCGTTCGCACGTGGGGTCTCGCGGAATACCGCGGGTGGCTGAAGCGAATGGTTGACGGCGGTATCCAGATAACGCGTCGACGTTTGCATCTCCACCTCAACAACCTGGTGGAGTTGTTTGGATTCCGCATCGTGGTCCTCGAGGACATCAGTCGCGAGATGGAGCGGCTGAGTAACGAACAAGCTCGGTGGGAGAGTACTGCGCTCTTGCAGCGACAGTCCGCCGAGGCACTTCGGAGTGAGGCGGCCGCGAAAGACGCTGCGGCCGAGGACTCCTTACGGGTTGCTCGAGGTGCGATCGAGAAACGTGCGGCACTCCAGTTCGACATCAACATGTTCACGCCGCGGCCAGCACCCGAAGTGCCTCCCGCCCCCTGAACCCAAACAGTTCTTCTCTTCCTGATTTTGTTTCATCCCCAGACGCGCAATGCGTCGAGGCGGGCACCGGCAAACGCACGGGCCCGCTTTTCCATACCAAAAAATCTAACTAGATTTTTATTAAAAAATTATCAACCCTTCCTCTTCCCTAATTCTGCAGAATTAGGGAGTAGGGTATTTAAAAACTTGCAAGAACCCCTCAAGACGGGTACTGTCTCGCAGGGACAACCACAAAGGAGCCACTTGTGCGATACGAACGATTCGAGTTGTTGCACGTTGCCATTATTCTTGGCAATGGCGGCCCTCGCTTCGTGTCGAGGGTCGGGAGGGCGAATTTTGCAGGAAGGGTCAAGCGTGGCGAGCAGATCGTCGAGCGTTTGTCCTTTTCCCTGTCGGAGAAGGAGGTCTGTCTCCTCTCCGAATTTGACCTTGGAAACGCGGGGGCACTGACGCTTGAGTTTGTTTTGCGCCATGTCGCCCGTAAGGCCTTGCGCACCTACGGACTGACGGATTCGTCCGGAGGTTTGCGCGAAGAAGTTTTTACACAACCCAGAAAGATCGCCTGAAATTCGTTCATCGATTGTTCGTGTCACCGTCGTTAGAGCCACCGCGCGCTCTGCGGCGGTTCTTTCGTTCCAAACAAAAAACCCGCCGGAGCGGGTTTTTTGTTTACATCATCTTTACTTCGATATTCACGCCGGACGGCAATGAAAGCGATGTAAGTGATTCAATAACTTTCGGCGACGGATTCATGATATCGAGAACCCGTTTGTGAACGCGCATTTCGAATTGCTCACGAGAGTTTTTGTCAATGAATGAGGAACGATTGACCGTGTACGTCGTTCGCTCTGTTGGAAGTGGGATAGGTCCCAAGATTTCGGCATCATAACGAAGCGCCGTATCAATGATTTGTTTCACCGAATTATCGAGAAGTTTGTGTTCGTATGCCCGAACGCGGATGCGCAATTTGTGCGGTGCGTCCTCCACCGTCGCCTTCTTGCGAGAGCGCGGTGCTGGACGGGCCTTTTCTTCTTTATTTTTTTGTTTTGAGGGTGCAACCATTTTTTAATCAGGCGACCGCGGACTTATGCGGACATGACGCGGAAGAAATCCTGGGTTTTCCGCATTTGTCTCTGGTTCGGTCTGCGTGTGTCCGCGTTTACTTTTCGATTTTCGTTACAACTCCTGCACCGACGGTCTTTCCACCTTCGCGGATTGCGAAGCGCTGTTGTTCTTCAAGCGCAACCGGAGCAACGAGTTTCACCTTGAACTTCACGGTGTCGCCCGGCATGACCATCTGTGTTCCTTCAGGGAGTGTTACTTCACCTGTCACGTCAGTCGTTCGAACATAGAATTGTGGCTTGTATCCGGTGATGAATGGTGTGTGGCGACCTCCTTCGTCCTTCGAGAGAATGTAGACCTCTGCATCAAAGTCCGTGTGAGGTGTCACTGATCCTGGAGCAGCAAGCACTTGTCCGCGCGTTACGTCTTCTTTCTTCAAACCACGGAGCAAGATTCCTGCGTTGTCTCCCGCTTGTCCTTCTTGGAGTTGCTTGTTGAACATTTCGATTCCCGTCACTGTTGTCTTTTGTGTTGGAGCAAGTCCGACAACTTCGACGTCAGCACCAACCTTGACCATTCCGCGCTCGATGCGGCCAGTCACAACAGTTCCACGTCCTTCAATCGAGAAGATGTCTTCAACGGGCATGAGGAATGGCTTTTCAATCTCACGAACAGGTGTTGGGATATATGAATCAAGCGTGTTCACAAGCTCGAGCGTCTTCTGTGCCCACTCGTCGTCCATTGATTTTGCTTCAAGGGCCTTCAAACCTGAACCGCGGATGATCGGTGCGTCTTTATCGAATCCGTGCTTCACGAGAAGTTCGCGCACCTCTTCTTCAACGAGGTCAATGAGGTCCTTGTCAGGCACCATGTCGCACTTGTTGAGGAAAATGATAACCTTCGGAACACCGACTTGTTTTGCAAGGAGAATGTGTTCGCGGGTCTGTGGCATCACACCGTCAGTTGCCGCAACAACGAGAACCGCGCCGTCCATTTGTGCGGCACCGGTAATCATGTTCTTGATATAGTCCGCGTGACCCGGAGCGTCGATGTGCGCGTAGTGGCGATTTGGTGTCCAATATTCAGAGTGGTGAAGCGCGATGGTGATACCACGTGCTTTTTCTTCAGGCGCTGAGTCGATTTTGTCGATCGCTTCAACACGCGCGCCATATCCCTTGTCCTTGTTCATATCAAGAACGTGGAGGATGCTCGCGGTCAAAGTCGTCTTGCCGTGGTCGACGTGTCCGATGGTCCCAACGTTGACGTGCGGCTTGCTGCGATCAAATGTTTCTGCTGCCATATGTGTAAATTTAGATAATGAAAAATGCCTTAGTAATTTGATTTTGCTTGCCCGCCTCAGGCGGGTTTTAGTACCCCCGAACAAAAAATGCACACTCGTGCATGATTGGTGAAATAATACTATACCAGCGAACGTATTTCGTCAATCCCGTTAGAGTTTTTCTTTCGAAATTATGTGGATACACCACTGGAAGGCGCACAAAAGTGTTATTCATAGGGACTTTTTGCAAAAATAAAACTCTAACGGGATCAAATGAGCGTCCTCGAGATGTGCATATGGTGTGGAGAAAATGTGTATAAAGTAATAGGAGTTAGAAGTTTGAAGTGAGAGGTTATGGTTGTTGGTCTTCGTTTGGTTTAGAAAAAGCGAAGCCCGGCGCGCGTGCGCACCGGACCAGATTCTCGCCCCTGTCTCCAACCTCAGCAGTCGGGGTGTTACCAGCAAGCAAACCCCAGCAACTGGTTGGGGTCTTGTCCGGGCATCCATCCGACCGGCATCGGGTGCTTGTTCCGGGCCACGCCACACACTTTCGCCGACCACTGGAATCTGCGGCCGTCGACGATGGGCTCGAGTAGCCGACGATCAATGAGTTGCCGAAACGCCTCCTTGCCACCTCCGATTCCTCGCGTGTCGAATATCTGTACCACTTCGCCGGCTGAGTAGGGGCCTTCGCCCAGCTCCATCAGCTGGTGGACGAAGAAGGCGGTGTCATCGCCGACATCCCCGACGATGATTTCCCCTAGGAGACCCGTTTGAAACAGATACGTGTCCCATGCCTGAACCAACGCTGTAGGTGTCGTCATGACGCTCGTGGCACTCCTCGCCTCTTCAGGCGGTTGTTGAGACGTTTGTGTTCAAATCTAAACAAAAAGTACGCTCGCAACAAGACAAAGTCAAACCTTCCGACATGTCGGAAGGTTTGACACAACACCACCGCGATCTTTCAATCGCGGTGGTGTTATATATTTTCCTGATGACTCAGGACTTTTGACTTGTTTATTCTTTCTCCTTCATTTCTGCCTGCACGTGCTCAAGGTATCGCGCAGCTGCATTCTGGCCTCCAAGACCAAATGCCAATCCGAACGCGAGTGAGAGTGCTACAACAACTCCGGTGAAGAGTGTCTGGAGGAATGTCACCGCGATGCCGAGCTGCAAGAGTGCCGCGAGCAAAGCGAAGATCCAGATCGCCCACTTCGTCAAAGCTCCCAAGAATCCTGCCGACTTGATGTGTGCTGCTTTTGCAGAACCAACAACAACTTTTCGCATCGCTTCTGCGATTACCACTGCAACGAGCATGATGAGAACCGCGACGATGACCTGTGGCAAGTATCCGAGAACGACTTGGCGGAGGAACAGTGTCACCTGATCAAGGCGAAGCACGTCGAGTGCCGCGACCAAGAAAACGATGATGATGAACCACTTCACGAGGCCGCCCAAGAAGCGTCCAGAATTGAGGACGAATCCTGCGCGTGCGAGCGCTGATTCCATACCTGCACCACGAAGCGCGTTATCGAGCTTAATCGCGCGAACGATTTGCTCAACAGCACGTGCCAAGAGGGATGCAATGATCCAACCGACAACGAAGATAATAATCGCAATGATGAGTTGCGGGAGGAAGTTTAGGACGCCGATCCACAAGTTCTGAAGGGAGTTGGCGAGGACTGCTCCGGTGGTTTGAATAACCATGTATCGAATAGTATGAGAACCTTACTTAATAAAAGTCGCGGTGCAGAGCACCGTTCGAGCCCCACTTGACCTTGCGGGGCCCTTTTTTAATTACGACTGTACGCCCCAGATGATAGCACCATAGGAAGGGGGGCTTGGGTAGTGTGTGGATAAGGGGCCGCTCAAGTTTTTACTTGAAAAGCACGCATATTTTGCTGCTGCAAAATTGCTCACGCTCGGGTCGACCACCCTGCGCGGGTCTTTTCAAATAAGAACTTTCGCTCTTGTGTTAAATACAAGGAAATCCCTAGATTAAAAGGAAATATGGCCTCGCTTTTGTCTTAAGCGAGGAAAGGGTAGAACCTAAAGTATTTTATTGACCAGTTTTACGTGTGGGTAGTCGAGGAGATCCCGGATGAGTTTGTCATTGACACCCATGCGGTATGAAAATTCCTTTGTTGTGAAGGCGGCGTAGCGAACCTCGGTTCCAACATCCGCCTCAAGCGCTCCAATGATTTTTTCAAGCGATTTCGGATTCATCCGATCTCCCACGATGAGAAGGTCTGTTGGTGAATCTGTGTTTCCCGTGAATGTCCCTGCCGCAATGAGAAGTTTGATCGTCCCTGCGCGTTCAAGACGGCGCAAGAGATTAGCATCTTGAACCATGTTCCCCACCAAGAGGTCGCGGAGTGCGGAGAGAAGTGGTGACCTTTCATCGAGAACTAATTTTGAACCACGGCGTTTGATAACTCCCGCGCCAGAAAGTGTTGCAAGTGCGTTTCGTGATTGGCTTGCCGAAAGGTCCGCTCGGTCACGTACGTCTTGTGTCTTAAATCCAGTTGATGGGTGAAGCAAGAAGAGACGCGCAATTCGTACAAGAGCGTTTCCGCCGAATAGTTTCGATAGACGATCCATAGAAATAGGAGTTGGGAGTTAGGTAGTGAGTGGTTAGTGATTGGTCTTAGTTTGGTTGTTGTTTTGATTCACCTGCCTGCCGCAGGCAGGCGATTCAGGATTCACGATTCGTGTTACATGGTACATGATACATCTTTCGTGTTACATGACATCCTGTGGATTACTCTTGACGAGTTTTGGTGAATAAGATATATTAATTTCAGGAGGCAGCACATGCCACGGCGCGCACGACCTCCCCCGCGTCGCGCTAAATAAACGGCGCGGAACACAGATACGCCGGATCTCTGAAAGTATCCGACACCCCCTGGCCCCTTCGCGCGAGCGATAGGGGCCTTCAACATTTCATACAAAGAAATCCACCCCGTTTCGGCAACTGCCGAAACGGGGTGGATTCATTCTTAGTTCTGAGCGTTCCTTATTTGAGAGTTACTTTCGCACCCGCCGCCTCAAGTTTCTTTTTCATCTCTTCTGCGTCTGCTTTCTTGACTCCTTCTTTGACAACGCCGGGCGCGCCGTCAACCAAGTCCTTCGCTTCCTTGAGACCAAGTCCCGCGACATCTTTCACCGCTTTGATGACAGCAATCTTGTTCTCCCCTACTGCTGTGAGTTCAACAGTGTATTCGCTCTTCTCTTCCGCGCCAGCCGCAGCACCCGCTGCCGGAGCTGCCGCCGCAGCAACAGCCGAGACACCGAATTTCTTCTCGAGAACTTTCACGAGTTCATTGAGTTCAATGACGCTCATGTTCTCAACCTCTTCAACCAACTTTTTGAATTTTGCAGGGACTTCGACAACTGCATCTTCTGTCGGAGCTGCCTGTACTTGTGTTTCTTCCATACGTTTTTAAATAAAATGAATATTAATTTCCTTTCTTCACTTGGGCGAGAATCGATTATTTCGATTCTTTAGCCTCTGCGATAGCGCTCAGTGCCACAACCAATCCTTGAATCGGGGAGTTGATGACATTCACGAACATGCCGCGAAGTGTCTTCATAGATGGAATCGTTGCGATCTCAAGCATTCCTTCCTTTCCACGAAACATCCGTTCGAAGATTCCTCCCACAATCGAGAGGCGTCCATCAAACTTCTTTTGGAATGCGTACACACCGCGCGCAGATGCAGTGATGTCAGCATCTTCCGTGTGCGGATACGCAATCGCGATCTCGCCGTCGAGCATCGGAATATCACCGGGAATCGCCGCTTCACCAAGCGCTTTCTTGATGAGCGTTTTCTTCGCGACAAAAAGACGAACGTTGTCCTCGCGAAGCCCACGACGGAGTGCGCTCGTATCTTTTACCGAGAGTCCGTGAAAGTTCACGAACGTCGCGGTCTTGATACGACCGAAGAGTTCCTTGAGATCTTTAAGAATCTCTCCTTTCTTTTGTTTGTTGACTGCCATGGTAATAACCAACAACATACGACCGACAACAAACAACTAGATTCGCCTAAGCAATTCTGTCGTGGGTTGTTGGTGGTGAGTTGTTGGTTGTAGATTTTGAATTAATAAAGCGGCCTGAGGCCGCGTGAGAGAGTTCGGCACTTGTCCCGTGCTAACAGATGTTAGTGCGTGGATATGAGCCAAAACAGTGTCTCAATAGGACTTCTGTGGTTTTCTCCCACTGCCTATTTTCTTCGACCTTACGAGAAGCATCTTACTCAAAACGCGAGCTTACGTCAAGACGAAAACCCAATCCTTCTGCAATCGCAGAAGGATTGGGTTTTCTCATTTAAAATAGGTGTTTTCTAGTTTCCTTGCCCGAGTTTTGTTTTTTCAAAATCACGAAGGGCCTCTTCCGCATTTTTTACCGCTTGTTGTAGCGCTCTATGTTGTTCCTCAAATCCCAGTGCTTCTCCGTGTGCCTTGTCTTTCATCTTCGCCAACTTCCCCTCTTGTTTTTCAAGTTTCTTTTCCGCGCTTGACCGCTCATACGAGGACTCAGTAAAACTTCCGGATGGAGCAAATTCGGATTCACCCCCTGCTCCACGAACATATTCCGTTGTATGCCCGGGTTGTTCGGCTGCGGCTCTTCGTGCCTCTTCTACTTTCGCTTGCTGAGCATCATATCCCTCACGTGTGTACGGCTTTTCAAATGGATTTGTCATATGTGGAACAGTTGATTGTGTGATTTATAACTTGTTTAAATCTCTCTGATATCCGGCTCAGGCGTCTCACGAGGATCGTTCGGATTAACACAACCGTCGTCCGCCGTGTCGGTCAAACCATCACCATCGTTATCAAGGCCGTCGTTGCACTGTCCGATGACATTCTCAATCTCGGTTGTTCCAAGAGCGGAAGGACATGCGGGATCATTCGGATAGTCAATGAGACCATCGTTATCGTTGTCAATTCTGTCATTGCATTGCGTGAATGAATTCGATTCATCATCGTCAGTAGAATCATCGTCATCATCGTCGTCGTCATCGTCGCCACATCCAGGGTCAGCAGAATCAATCAAACCATCACTGTCGTTGTCTACACCATCACCACAACGTGCCGTTCGCACATCAACGGAAACAGTATCGAACACTGATCCGCCGCCAGCCGCCGTGCACGTAAGGCGGAATGTCGTCAGAGAACTTAAGGGTGTTGATGTTTCATTTCCCGCGTCCGCCTTGTTTCCTGACCACCCGTTTGATGCACTACACGATCCCGTCAGTATGTTTGCTGTTGTCCACGAAAGGGCTGTTCCTGTTCCTGTCACGATTGCTGGAGGCGCATCACTTCCATTCGCCTTAAGATCAACTGTTGTCGCAGAATATGTTGCATTGAAGACAAGTGTTCCGTTTCCCGCAAGTGTTTGCGCTCCGATAGGGCTCACCCCTGGTGCTCCGTATCCCGCCACATTGTTCATGACAAGCGTGTATAAGCCGGGTGGTTGTGTGGTGTAGTCGTGTCGTGTCGAAGGAGTCGCTTGTACTCCACCTCCACCCGCAGGACCTGTGAGTGTCCATGTCGCAGGAATGTTTGACTGCACCACAACTGTTCCAGAAGCAATCGGTGTGACATTAACTGTTACCGAATCCTGCATCGTGGTCCCCGCACTATTGGAACAACTCAGGGAATATGTTCGCGCGGAAGTAATAGGGGAAACCGTTCTATTTCCAGAGGTGGGCGGGATTGAGCCGTTCCACAGAGAGTCCGCTGGAGAAGCCCATCCCGTACAGGATGATCCTGTTGTTGACCACAAGAGAGAGGGCGCGGTTCCAGATGTGATAGAGATGGGACCGTCCGATCCGTTTGCTTTGATGTCCGTAGAGATAGAGGTGGGGGTGGTTCCTCCGGACACACTGACACTGCACGATGCCGTCGTTCCCGCACTGTCACTCAAGTACATCGTCTGTTGTGTTCCTGATGACGAATATGATCGTTGATATGTTGAGCCCGTTCCAACCGTCGTGCCAGTAGGGGTGGTCTTCCATGCGTATGTTCCTGTTCCTCCCGCTGCGGTGAATGTTGCTGTGGCGTTCTTGGCCACCGGATTTGGCGATGCGGAGCAAGAAAGGGTCGGTATGTTTATGGAAACAGGGCATGTCCCGCTCTGCATTGTACTCAGCGTTCCACTCATTACCGTTACCGTTCTACTTCCGCTTGTTGAGTACGTGCATGTCGCTCCTGTTCCTGCGCTAGATGTGAGCGTTCCGCCAGTGCCGCAATTCCATGTGTATGTTCCTGTTCCTTGAGCGGCAGTAAGGTTCGCTGTCTGTACTGTTTGATTTATAACTGAGCAGGTTGGTGGTGGAGGTGGTGGAGCAGGACATGTAATATTTTTTGGAGTTCCTGTAAGGTTAACCGTGACTCCTCCTCCGGTATCAAATGCTCGAACCGTTACAGAATATGTCTGCCCAAGTGTAATTCCGCTAATAGGAATTGAAAAGTTACAGCTTCTTCCACCACAACTACTGTTTGCAGGCCCTTGATTTGCGGAACCAGACCCTTTCACCACGCCACCAACAAGCGCTTGTACCAAAACTGGTGTTGTTGGTGTGTCAGAATCGTACGCCCAACCACTCACTGTACAGTTTGAGTTATTGTTTGATATGTGTGCACCCACTGGAGAAACATTGACCTTAGGATCTACTCGCACGGTACAGTTCTTTGACTCACTTCCACTTTTTACGGTAACTGTCTTTGTTCCCGCCGTAGCATACGAAACATAGAGAGTTGTATTTTGCCACCCATTCCCCGTTCCATCATTCTCTGGTGCTGTCCATTTGTATGTTCCTGTTCCTCCACCTCCCGCCGCATCAAACCGCACTGTCTGCCCCGTAATTCGAGGAGATGGCGTCGTGTGATGAAGTGCACAGGTGAGCGGCGGAGCGATTTTAAAGTTTGCAGAGCTTGTGTTTTGTCCTGCGCAGTCGTTTGATGTCACAACTACGGTGTAATCCCCCGCCGGCAGGTTCGTTTGGTTTATAGAAAAACTTTTTGTTTCCTGACACGAAGTACCTGCATCTCGCGGTGTGCACTGCGTTGTACAACCAGAAGGAGACGTGGCCGTCGATTTAACAGTCGCGGGCCCCGATCGATTTGCCGGACCGGTAATCGAGTATTTTACTTCTTGTACAAGACAAGAACTATATGAGGCCCCGGTGCACTCTCTTGGCGGAATGACACAGCAGTTACAGATAATACCGATTCTTGTACAGGTCTGGCCTCCGCACTGCTGAAGACCACTCACCGTGCCTCCCGTTATAGTTACAGAACTTCCACTTGTCGTGGGGGTGTTGAGAGTAACAACAGCAGCTCCGGCCGCAGCATCCACAGTGGCAACGTTGGAAAGAAAAACAGCGGAAGAAACAACGAGAGAGAGAATGAGGAGAGAGGTGCGGAGATAGCGCATATAGATATTAAATAGAGATAAAATTTGTACCTTTCTTCAAGTATACAGTGCTAAAAAATAGATAGTGGAGAAGTTATGCACATAACGAAAAGCCGGCGGGCGCTGGGGAAGCGGACCGCCGGGCGAAACGAGCGATGGACTGGAAGGGTCCATCCTCGGTACTTGAGGAAAAACTACTTGCGGAAGTTGACAACCGCGTCAACATTGCTATCGACGACGGAAATGGTGTCGTGCGTTTTGTCACCCAAGGGATACACGCCACCGTCGATGATGATCGTCGCAAGACGCGTCGACGGTGTGGCGAGAAGAAGCGGCTGGCAACCAGGCTTCAGCGCCGGTGACGTCCCGTCGTTGCTCCACTCGATTGTCACGAACTGCGACGAAAGCGTCTCTCCGCAGGAAAGAAACGCCATACTGTGCTGCATTCCCAGCAGATGCTCAAACTCGTGAAGCATTGCCAGGATACCGAAGCGCGCTTCGACAACACCAAAGACATGCTCCGAACTTCCATCAAAAACGTTGGCGAACCCGGCGGCTCCAGAAATGCCTGTCTGGTCAACCATGACCAACATGACGTCGGCCTTGAGCGCGTTCCGTAACGACCCGAAATTCTTGGCGGTGACCCAGCTGGACCCACGCTTCTTGGAATTTTTCGGGTCATACTGCACAACCTTGTTGGTTCCGACGACTTCGACGGTCAGGCGAGGTAGCCCCGCCTGCGCAAAGATGTCGGTCAGCATCGCTCCGGCCGCCTTGACGAACGGCTGGTAAACGAATAGACCTTGCGTACTCGCCGGCGCAGCCGCGTTGCGCGGTAGCGCCAGACGAACCGTCACCGGCCCAGCCTTCTTCGCCTTCTCGACAGCCCCCTTGAGGGCCGGCGAAACGAACGAGGAAGCCAGATCACTCGTCGCGCATCCCATTTCATTGGGGTTGGTGGTCCACACCGTGCCCGCAGAAATGTTGATGATCGCCTCAGGTGTTGCAACGAATCCGACGGCTTCGCCGTCGACCGTTGCAAACACCGCCTGTCCCAGAAGTTCCTGGGAATAGTGATCTCTCACCCACCCAGACCACACGGGCGTGCCCGTGCGAGCAGAGAAGGTTTCGAGAGTCAGATCGTACGACCGCGAACGGTCGCCGATTACGATGGACTTGGTCGAGGTCGCGAATTCCGTGCCGATCGGCAGGAAGCCGCTCTCGAAGTCGCCGACGGCGACCCCAAGATACTTCTGCGCACTCGCCGAGGTGGCGAACGCCATCACGGCAATGAGCACCGTGGTGATGCTGATGAATCGCTTCATGGCTCGCCTCCTTGGCGAAAATGTCGCTTGCACGACGGTTGATGGAGAGCAAGAAAGAATTTCCGAATATCGGGCTCTCTTTCTTACTCTTCACCAACTCCCTATTGCCAACTTCTATATATTTGTAGTTTTCCTCTCAAAGAACTTCCTACCCATATGATAAAGCCCCCACCTATTCAAAAATAGCGGTGTCAAGGGTGTGGATATGTGGACAGACCCTTCCCCAAAATATCGCCCCGTTGAGCCGATTTTTGTGTGTTTTTAGGCCTCTCATATAGGTTGTTTAACCTATAGCATATAAAACACTGAAAGTAAATGGTTTTCTCTGTAATTCTTTATCAAAACTACATCTTGTTATTGATAGAGTTCTTTCGATGCAAAAAGATTTTGATGGATGGAACGAATTGAAAAAGAAGATCGACGGAGAAAAACCACGCCTCTACACTGTCCGTGAAATATGGTGGTGTCGTCTGGGCATCAATATCGGTTCTGAGCAAAACGGTAGCGGCAGAGTGTTTCTGCGTCCAGTTGTTATTATCCGTTCCTTTGGCCCCACCACCTGTCTCGTTCTGCCGTTAACCACTTCAACCCGCAGGCATCGCTTACGCGTACCGATCGGTAAAGTTCAAGACATAGAAGCATCTGCGCTTGTCTCCCAAATACGTGTCATTGATACCCGACGACTTGTCGAAAAGATTGGGTTTCTGGAGAAAGATGTATTCGTGGATTTAAGAAAAGCCCTCAATCTTTATTAATTGGGGGCTTTTCTTGTTCTCCCCCTTACGGGGGTGAGGCCGAGGCCACTTGTAGATACAAGTGTATACCTCGGTGTTTTTGAGTCAAGTTTCTTTTTATCTTTTATTTAGGGGTCGTATACGCTGTCGTATATTTCAAAATCCTTCCTTCGTCAAAACCTTCTGAAACAATCGCGAGAGGAATGAGCGGATGCGTTGCGTTCTTTTGTATGCACGCGACACTCGCCTCTCCGCATCGCGACGCGGCCGTTGCGGCGTACACAAGAGCGTCATGTGCGACCGCCGCTCCAACAATCTCGTCGCGTGATAATATTTTTTTACCAATCTTCAACTGAATCTCTTCTATAAATTCTTCGCGGATTTGAAAATCAAACGCTGTGACATTCTTGAGCGCTTCGGGAGAAACTTGCGACACGATATCGTCTGTCAAACATTGTGAAGCCGCGCAGTAAAACGGAATTTGTGCACCAGATGTTTCGTTTGCCTCAAGGATTTCTACGATGTATGCAGACGGAGGAATTGAAACAATAAACGAAACGCCCTGCGCTTTCCATGAGGTAAAAAGGGCTTCATAAGGCCGTGCTATCCCTTCGACATCTTTTTCAACAAGAACGGAGAATTCCGTTTCTTTCACCGCATCGATACAAAAGTTAGCGTACGGAACTTCTTGTCCCACATATGCAGCGGTAAGGGGGTACTCGCGTCCAATAGCAGAGACCGACGCCTTGAGATAAAAATCCTCGGCGACCTGTTTACACTCTTTCCGTGGATCAAGAAATAGTTGGAGCGCGTATGGATTTGCTTGTGCGAATCCACAGTTACATGAATCGTAGAACATCGGGACTTCGTTTTCCCGCGCAACTTCTGAAACACCCGCCGTCACAACACTCATCGATGAGAAAAGTGCGTTGATGTTTTCTTTTTCGACAAGATCCTTCGCCACAGATGCACCAACATCGGGAGAAATTTCTGAGTCACGTACAAGAACGCGGAGATTACCTTCTTCAAAAAACATCTCGAGTTTTTCTTCCGCGATTGAGAGTCCGGCCTCTTCTGCTTTACCGACACGCTCGTTCGCGCCTGAAAGGGGCAGGATTGCACCAAACGAAAGCGTACGAGCACCTCCCTGAGAGGCAACGAGAAACGCGAGAGCGGCCACACAAATGGCCGCTCCAAGCACTGTTTTTAAACCGTTATTCATGGCCGGCAAACACTATTTCGTCTCCGTGTATGAGATCTGAACTTTTGTTTTACCGTCCGCCATGTGCGAGAACGTAACGTTCACCGTCTCGCTGTCATTCTCTCCTCGGATCGCGTAGATATTCGATACTTCAAGCGCGGGGTCCCCTTCTTTGGTAATCGTCCATCCGTCATCCAGAAGCATCGCGCGGAATGCGATGATGTTTTCTTCATATGTCTCGTCCGATGTGTACTCAACATACGGCATTGTCTCTCCTCGATCGCGGTAATAGATCGTGTAACTGCCTGTAATTGTGGGCGAAGGATCGATCAATAAATCACTCGGAAATTCTTCCACCACTTGTCCTTCAGGCGCAACAGAAAGCGGATTTCCCGCACCATCGGTGAGTATGCCCTTGTCCATCGTTAAGAGCCAGTAGCCAACAAGAACAAGAATCACAAGAATAATAAGCGACCACAAAAGACCGTGCGACTTTTTCTGCTCGGGGGGTGGAGGTGTCGGTCGCGGTGGCTGCTGTGACGGTGGTGTGTATCGAATGTCTTGAATGGAGTCCATATAAAAAGAGTTATTTCTATGCGCTCATGATAACGATTTCCCCATGGCAGAACAATCCGTGTGTTGATAACGCTTCGCTCACTTTCTATTTTAAAAAGCGCCCATCAGAACTTCTTGACATACGGAGACAGTAGGGCTATACTTCTCTCACACATTAATACAAGAACGATTGTTGCTGCTGTCCGAAAGGAAGGCAGCGATTTTAGTTAAAAATACATATGCCATTTGATTTAAAAACATTGACCGCGGTCCTCGGTGAACTTGAGAACGAGCGCGGCATCTCAAAAGAAAAAACTATCGAAGCGATTGAGCACGCTCTCGCAACTGCGTACAAAAAAGAGTACGGAAAACGCGACCAGGTGATCCGCACGCGCTTTGATATCAATACCGGCACCGCCGAATTCGAACAGGTGAAAACGGTTGTCGATGAAACAACGGTGCGCTTCAAAGAAGATGGCGACGAAGAAACGGAGGAGATGCCCGCCCCAACAACGGAAGGAGGCGAGGAAGAAATAAAACTCCCGATCTTCAACACAGAGAAGCACATCCTTCTTCCTGATGCGCGAAAAATGAAAAAAGGTGTGGCGCTCGACGAAGAGATTGCATTCCCTCTTGATATGCATGACGACTTCGGTCGCATCGCCGCACAGACAGCAAAGCAAATCATCATCCAAAAGATCCGCGAAGCAGAGAAAGAACACCTCTCAAAAGAATTTGGTGCACGCGAAGGCGAGATTGTTTCAGGAACGGTGCAGCGCATTGAGCGCGGAAATATTTTTGTTGACCTCGGACGCGCAACGGGCATCCTTGCATACGACGAACAGATTCCTGGCGAACGATATCGTGCCGGCGAGCGCATCCGCGCATATCTTTTCCGCGTTGAAGAAACACCGCGCGGAGTATTTCTCCGACTGTCCCGCTCACACCCGAACCTCCTCGTCCGCCTGTTTGAAGGAGAGTCGCCCGAAGTCGCACAAGGAAATGTTCTGATTAAATCAATCGCTCGCGAGCCGGGTTCCCGCTCAAAGATTGCTGTCTTTTCTGAAGACCAGCACATCGACCCTGTGGGAGCACTCGTTGGTCAGCGTGGTGTTCGCGTTTCAACCGTCATGAGCGAACTCGGCGGTGAGAAGATTGACGTCATTGAGTGGTCAGAAAATCCCGAGCACTTCATCGAAGACGCGCTCTCTCCTGCAAAAGTACTTTCCGTTGAGATCGTTGACGAAGAAAGCCGTCAGGCGGTTGTCAAAGTGACAGAGGATCAGCAGTCGCTCGCCATCGGGCGCGGCGGACAAAATGTTCGTCTCGCAGCGAAGCTGACCGGCTGGCGCATCGACATTCAGGGGGCAGGAGGAAAAATCTTGGAGGAAGGCGAGACCGTTACTCCTGAAACAACCGATATTCCCGTTAAAGAAAAACCTGCAGAAGAGACACCAGTTGTAGAAAGTGTTTCACAAGAAGTTTCGGTAGAAACACCCGATGAAACAAAAGTAGACGAGGAGAAACCAGCAACCGAGGAGAGTGAAACACCCAAACCCGCCTCCGCCGAGGCTTCGGCGGACAAGCATGAGGATCCCGCATAGCACACAAGAGATAAAATTATTATAAAGTTCTCATTAATCCTTATTTACTAAGCCCAAACGGGCATCCATTTGTATGAATCTTTGGCACGAAGTATCAGCAGGAAAAAAAGTTCCCGATGAAGTAAACGTCATCATCGAGATCAACAAGGGCTCGAAGAACAAGTACGAGATCGACAAGGAAACAGGGCTGATCGCGCTTGATCGCGTCGCGCACACCGCACAGGACTTTCCTTTTGACTATGGATTCATTCCACAATCCTACTGGCACGACAAAGATCCTCTCGACGTAATTGTTCTAACAACATACCCACTGTCTCCCGGCATTCTGGTGAAGGTACGACCCGTTGCGCTTATGAACATGATCGACAGCGGCGAAGGGGACGACAAGATTATCGCCGTTCCTGTTGACGACCCCCGCTGGGAACACACGAAGGACTTGGGAGACATCAACAAACACACCGTGAAGGAAATCGAGCACTTCTATTCAACATACAAAAAACTTCAAGACAAAGTCGTTGAGGTCACCGGATTTAAGGGCGTCGCAGAAGCCCGCAAGACAATCGAGGAAGGCCTTGCACTCTACCAAGAAAAATTCCCGAAAAAATAGCCCCGCACCTTGCACCGCCCCGTTTTCTAGAAAACGGGGCGGTGTTTTGGTACGCCCAGGCACTCACTTTGTATAAAAGTGAGTGCCTGGGTATACTATGAGCACGCTTACGAAAGACATAACCCCATACGACATATGAAAAAACTTTCACTTATTTCTCTTCTTGTATTGACGCTTGCGCTTGTCTTTATTCCTGCCCGAGCAACTTTTGCAGAAGACGCAAACACTGACACAGAAAAAACACGACGTGAGATGATGAGAGAGGGCGTCACAGAACGACGCGAGATGTGGAAAGAAAATCAGGAGGAACGAAAAGCGTTCTGGACAGAGAAGCGCGAAGAATTCCGCGGCAAACTCGAGAAGATACGCGCGGAGCGTATCGACGGGTGGGTTCGCACGATGGGCGCACGATTCGATAACGCGATCGAGTTCTTGAACAACATTGCTGACAGAATCGAAGCGCGTATCGAAACAATAGAAGATGAGACGGGCGAGACACTGACCGATGCATGGACACACCTAGACGCAGCTCGGGAACACATCGCAGAAGCATCAGAAGCAGTTGAAAAAATACCTGCAGCCGTTGAAGCGGCGCTTGATTCTGAGACGCCAAAGGAGGCCTTCGCCCCTGTCCGCACTTTGTTTGGCGAAGCAAAAACACACATACAAGAAGCACACGCAGAACTCCGTGCAGCAGTTGCGTCAATCAAAGAAATTCGTAAAAATGATACGGGACAGAACGAAAATTAATTTATCTTTATAGTAACCACTTTCTACCACTACTATGGAAACACCGATGAACGACACTGGTCTCCCAGGACCTAAGGGCCAAGGTCCCGCTGTTGGTATTATTATCGTCATCATCGTGCTTCTTGTCGGAGCATTCTATTTCTTCAACCGTCTCTCGTGGACGGGTGAAGAGCCAGATCTCTTTGACGCGACAGCAAACGGAACTGCACCGGTGACAACATCGGATGACGCGGACAACATCGACCGCGATCTTTCTGCACAGAACTACGACTCGATCGACGCAGAAATGAGTGACGTCAACGCAGAACTTCAATAAATGACACGCTCGCCCCGTCCCGTTAACGGGACGGGGCGCTCTTGTTCCTATGAACACAGCCCCCGACCAAAAACCGACACCAAAAAGAAACGTGACGCGTCACGATAATTCGACCGTCACAATCGAGGGAGAAATCCCACACGAAGAACTCACAAAACATCGCGAGGCAGCCCTGAAAACGCTGGGTGAAGAAACAAAACTGGACGGATTCAGGCAGGGCCACATTCCTGAACAGATTTTACTTTCCCACGTCGGCGAATACGCGCTCCTTTCTGAAATGGCAGAACGCGCGCTCCGCGAACACTACCCCAACCTTCTCGTCCTCGAAAATGTTGATGCAATCGGACACCCCGCGATCACGATCACAAAACTTGCCGCAGGAAATCCTCTCGGCTTTAAGATAACGACCGCAGTGATGCCCGAACTCAAACTTCCCGATTATAAAAAGATCGCGGTTGATGTTGTGAAGAAACATCCGGAGACAGAGCCCGTTGTCACAGACGAAGAGGTTGATGCATTCCTCGTAAACATTCTTAAAGAAAAAGCACGTGCCGAGAACGCACCCGCAGATGCTCCGGCTCCTGTTATCACAGACGAAACCGCCAAAACACTGGGTGATTTTCCTGACGCACAAACACTTCGCGGAAAAGCGAAGGAAGGGATGGGTATCGATAAAAAGCGAGTTGCCGCAGAGGCAAAACGGGCGGCCCTCCTCGAGGCCCTTGTTTCTGAAACAAAAGTTCTACTCCCTGACATCTTGATCGATGCCGAAGCAAATAAACTTTTTGCCCAACTTAAAATGGATCTCGAGCGGATGAAAATCTCCGTGGATGACTATCTTTCAAAAACAGGAAAAACGGAAGAGGGACTCAAGAAAGAAATGCGGCCCGATGCGGAGAAGCGTGCAAAGATCCAACTTGTTTTAAATGAGGTCGCAAAGACAGAAAAATTGCTCCCAACAGATGAAGAAGTGAAAAAAGAAGTTGACCATCTTCTCTCACATCACAAAGACGCCGATCGCCATTCTGCAACACTCTATATAACAACAATCCTGGCGAACGAGAAGGTTCTAGGATTTTTAGAAAAACAAAACGTCTAGCAAAACCCCGCCATTTACCCAACACCGAGTGTCCGGTCAATTTGACCGGACACTCGGTGTTTAGTCAGAAAGTTTCAGCTTACCTTTGACACCACTGGTTTTTAGAAAATGTGCATATGCCTCCTTTGTCGAAAACTGCTCGAGAATAATTTTCTGATCAAGAAGATCCCCCCAGCGGTTTTCTCCGACATAATCTTGGCAGCTTGACCAATCATAACCATATGCATATTCGGGTGAATCCGAAAGTTCAGATTGATTAAGATGCACATACGCTGAAACATGGAGTAATTGTTTATTTGAAACAATGTGTACTGCCCGATATGGTCCCTGAAACACATGTCCGCTTTTTGCGTACTTTTCATTAAAATATTTGGCATACGCCATAAGAACCTTATGCATATATTTTGAAATACCTCCTTCTGTAACTTCCTCTAGAATTAAATGAAAATGGTTTGGCATAAGTGTAAAAGCGGCAAGAGAAACATTTCGGTTCTGCACAACCGACTGAACCATTTTTGAAGACACGTTGAACATCTTGTGTAGATTAAATGCCCGCACCGAACGAGAGATGTTTGATATTGATTCCGAGGACTGAAAATAAAGTATGAGAAACAATAAACGCGCCCGGTCGTTTACATCAAAAAAGAGGGTCTGCTTTGCGTTGCCTCGTGCAAAAATGTGATACCGTTCGCCGGGAAAAAACTTTGTCTTACGCATATTTTTACTTGACCGGACACTCGGTGTTCAGTCATGAGTATAAGTAATTTTAAGAACAGCAGATAAAAGACGGATAAAGTATCTGACCGGACACTCGGTGTCCGGTCAGAACAAGAGAGAAAGATTGACGAAAGGCGGTCAGAAGAATACTCTCGTCTCTAGACCAACAGAGAGGGGGTACACGTGGGGCAGTTACAACAGTTCAGTCAGCAGGTTGTGCTTCCAAGCAACCTGCTGCGCATGATGTCGGCGCTTACTCTGGCCGAGGTGGCGCTCGAACCGCAAGAGCGCCAACTGTACCAAATGCTCGCGCGAGACCTAGCTCACGTGCTCGATGGTCTCGCGTGGGAAGCGGTAGGGCGGACAGTTCAAAACTCCGCTTGCCGAGCAGCAATGGACGTGCTTCGGGGCTACGCCCCCAAAGTCGTCAAGCCGCTAGCGAAAAGCGGAAAAGAGCCCTCTACCGCATCGTCCAGTGAGTTCGCTCGCCGAATGTTGAACATCGGCCAGGATCTCAAGAAGTGGGCGGCGCACCGCTCAGGACGACCCGTTGGAGATGTGGCGGTGCAGTTCTTCGTTGATTTGCACACCGTCATTCGTCCTATCGGGCGCGACAACGCCTGACCTTCCCGTATTACCGGGCGTCCTCACGGACGCCCGTGTTGTTTTTTAAAACAAAAATTGAAAAGGGAAATTTTTTCTGTTACACTCTCCCCATGCTTATCCCTACAGTCATCGAAAAGTCCCAGTCCGGCGAACGGGCGTACGACATTTACTCCCGCCTCCTCAAAGACCGCATCATCTTCCTGGGCGGCGAGATTAACGACCATTCAGCAAATATCGTCATTGCCCAACTTCTTCACCTTGAATCACAAGACACCGACAAAGATATTTGGTTTTACATAAACTCCCCCGGTGGCTCTGTCACATCGACCCTGGCAATCATCGACACGATGAATCACATCAAGCCAGATGTCGCGACCGTGTGTGTTGGTCTTGCGGCGTCGGGTGGTGCGTGGGTACTTTCCTCGGGGGCAAAAGGAAAACGTTTTGCGCTTCCAAACGCCGAAGTCATGATGCACCAACCATGGATGGGAGGCATCGAGGGTCAGGCAACGGACATCGCCATCACGGCAGAACACATACTGAAGATGAAAAAGAATCTGACTGAAATCATCGCAAAAAATACTGGTCAATCAAACGAGCGTGTTCAAAAAGATATCGAGCGAAACTTCTATATGTCCGCCGATGAAGCAAAGAAATACGGAGTTATCGACGACATTTTGATGAATAAAGGAGGGAAGAAAAAGTAAAAAATTGATTTTAGAAACGAGTGACGGCCGGTCAGGAGAAAATCCCTGACCGGCCGTTGTTGTCACCCACCCACCTCGAAGTGCTTGCGGACGCCGCCCCGAACCGTGCGCTCACTCCCGGCAACCTCAACTTCGATGCCGAAGTCCCACGAGGAGTCGCCATGCTTGTACCACAGCTGCGGTTGCCCGTAGCTGTTTCCAGCATCGCGCCAGAAGCGGATGAACCCTTCGGTCCAAATCTCGCCCCCGAAGACCACGAGGCTCCCGGACTTCCAGACGAGGTTCACTTCCCGCGTCCGCTCCGGCACGCCGAAGACGAACTGCGGCATGGCCTTGAGGTACACGAAGCCGGGTACGGGCAGAGAGATCACAGGGCCGAACGCCGAAGAGGAGACCCCCCGCGTCGTCCAACCCAACCTCAGCGCGGAGCCCCACGTACTTCGTGGTATGCCACGTTCCGCTGTTGTTGGTGAACCAACCACCGCGTTCCCCCGAGTATTCGAGGAATCCGAACGCCGAGAACTTCCCGGCGTCCGACTTGCAGAAGTAGTCGGGGGTGATCATCATCTGATCCGTACCGACTCCGACTGGCAACACCTCGAGGGTGCTGCTGCAGGTGGCGGCGGTCGCCATCGGCACGACAGCGACGACCAGCAGAGCGAACAGCAGAATCAAGCGCTTCATGGTGTACCCTTCTCCGACCCTAAGGTCGGTGTTGGTGAATATGGGTTGATGAAAAGAACAACGCTTGCTAACCTTTACACCACCATTATAGCAAACTCAACTGCGTTTGTCAAGCCCTGTCCTGCCCTTTCGTCTTGCGGAAAAATGCGCGAAGAGTATGATGAACGCATTAGCATATAAATATGATTGCTTTGATTTCTTTGAACCCTTACTTGTCATATCACGCACAAAAAGAACCGCATGGAGGCGGGGTTTTTCTGCGAAGGAAACGGACTCTATAGAAAAAGAAGCATCACTGAAACGTCATGTCACTTAAACTCGTATTTGTCCTTCTCGGACTTGCGGGCGTCGTGGGCATCGGACTCGGATACTTTCTCCGCTATCTTGTCTCACTCGGAAAGCGCGGATCGGTGGAGCTTGAAATAAAACGAAAGCTCCTCGAAGCGCAGGAAGAAGGAAACAAGATTATTGAGAATGCAGAGAAAAAAACCAAGGAACTCTTGGAAGAATCACGGAACGAAACCCGCGAACGCGAAGAGAAGGGAAAGAAAACAGAAGAACGTCTCATTAAAAAAGAAGAACTCCTCGACAAACGCCAGCAGGATATCGACCAAGCTGCCGAGGACTTGAAGAAAAACGTCGCTGAGATCGAGACCGAACGACAAGCGACGGAAGAACTCAAACAAAAGCGCGAAGAAGCGCTTGAAGGTGTTGCGCGTCTCACGGAAGAAGAAGCGCGGCAAGAACTTTTGAAGGATATCGAGAAGAAGCACGAGGAGGATTTGGTTGTCCGAATGCGGAAACTCGACATGAACGGTCGGGAGCAACTCGAAAAGAAAGCACAGGACATCCTCGTCACGACAATTCACCGTCTCGGAAATAACGTCTCGTCTGACGTCATGTCATCGTCCGTTGATCTGCCATCAGAGGATGTCAAAGGAAAGATTATCGGAAAAGAGGGACGAAACATCAAAGCATTCGAACGCGCAACGGGCGTTGAGGTCGTCATTGACGATACGCCGGGTTCGATTATCCTCTCATCGTTTGATCCTGTGCGACGCGCTGTTGCAAAACTCGCACTTGAGCGCCTCATAAAAGACGGGCGAATCCAACCGGCACGCATCGAAGAAGAAGCAGAAAAATCACGTCAGGAAATAAATAACATCATCAAAGAAAAGGGTGAGCAGGCGGCATACGACGCGGGCGTGTTCAATCTCGATCCGCGCGTTATCTCTATCTTGGGACGTCTCCACTTCCGCACGAGTTATGGACAAAACGTTCTTCAACACTCTGTTGAAATGGCACACATCGCAGGAATGCTCGCTGAAGAATTGGGAGCTGATGTTGCGATCGCAAAAGCGGGAGCACTTGTGCACGACATTGGAAAAGCGGTTGACCACGAGATTCAAGGAACACACGTTGAGATTGGACGCCGTATTTTGCAGAAATTCGGTGCTGATGAAGCAATCGTCAAGGCGATGCAGGCACACCACGAAGAATACCCGTACGAAACAGTTGAATCCATCATCGTCCAAGTTGCTGACGCGGTTTCAGGATCACGTCCGGGTGCTCGCCGCGACACGGTTGAAAATTACTTGAAGCGTCTCGCAGACCTTGAGAACATCGCGACATCGTTCAGTGGTGTTGAAAAAGCATATGCCATCCAAGCTGGTCGCGAAATTCGCATCTTTGTGAAGCCGGAAACGGTTTCAGATCTTGAAGCGCGAACACTTGCGCGCGACATCGCAAACAAAGTTGAGGCGGAACTCAAATATCCTGGTGAAATCAAGGTGAACGTCATCCGCGAGCAGCGAGTGATTGAGTTTGCGAGGTAGTCAATTTAAAATCTTTATAAAAATGTTGAAACCGCGCTTCCCGAGGGGAGCGCGGTTTTGCGGAATCGGCTCTCCGCAAGGAGTTTTGCCAGTCCTCAGCTGGCAGGTACGCGCCAAGCGCGGGCGCGGTAGTGCACGAGACGCTCGTTCACCAACCTGCCTACCTGGTCATTCGACGAGAGCTGCCAGTCCTGCATGGCGACTCCGTCTTCGACGGTCCAACACGCCTTGCCACCGCTGACTGGTTCATAAACCCGGAATTCACTTCCGGTGTGACCGGCAATCGGAGCGAACCAGTGCCCACGCTCCTTTTGACTCCGTGTGGCCCCTTCGGGTCGCCACTCGAACTCTAAGTTACCGAATGTTTTCTTCATGATTTTTCTCCGTTCTGCCCACTGCCGCGAGACAGTCGGCGGGCGAGGTGACTAGGCGACCTTACGAGGGCCGACGAGAACCTCGAGGTCCTCCTCGGCGACGACAAAGATACGGAAGGAGATGACCCCAAAAAGTGGAATCCTCGCCACGTGCATGGCATGAACCACGCACCCCTCCTCCCCATCCTCGTGCCAACGGTTGACGACACGCCCTAGATGGAACGGGGCGTTCTTCCCACTTCGGCAGTGACGGACGATTGAACCCGTCGCCACCCGCACCTCTTGCGAAATCATAGTGTGGGCCCTCCGGCCAGTAGTTGACGATGTACGAGCGAATCCGTAAAAACTTTACCAGAAACATTGTGCTTTGTCAAAGGTTGACGTATCCACACAAGACAAACTCCCCTGTTGCGGAAAAAATGGCCCTGTTGCTATACTTTTTGCATATTCGGTCGAAAAGCATACAATACAATCGTTACATTACTTACTAAAAATATAATCATATGAACAAAGCAGCACTTGTTGAGCGAATTGCAGAGCGCCACGGCGTCACAAAGGCAGACGCAGAGCGCATCATGGATACGCTCATCGATTCGATTACAGGAACACTCAAGGGCGGAGGTGAAGTTGCAATCGCAGGACTTGGTATGTGGAAGGTTCGCGCACGCGCAGCACGCACCGCACGAAACCCACGCACGGGCGAGATGGTGAACGTCGCAGCAACGAAAGTTCCGAAGTTCAGCGCAGCAAAGGCACTTAAAGACGCAGTGAAGTCGTCCTAATCCTTTTCGGACAACAGAGCAAAAACCGCCTCTACGGCGGTTTTTGTTTTTATTAATGAACCATGCCCCAAATTACTCGGTCAGCCGCTTCGGCATACCTTCCCGCTCGTGCAATGTCTCGTAACTCTTGCCCGCCGGAATTATCAATGATGTCGCTAATGCGTTTTCCATTTTCAAGAGCCCACGCAAGTTGCGCTTGCTGATTCGATATTCGATCTCCAAGCATACGCTTCATGATTTCCACCTGGAGAGGATTACGGTGTTCTATTTCAAGACGAGATTGTCGCAGAGCTTCGGGTGTCATATGAATACTGTATCAAATATTGTTGTCGGGGCGCCGAGAATCGAACTCGGTCTATCTGGTCCCAAACCAGACGTACTACCGGTATACTACGCCCCGATGTGTTACTAATATACAACAAAGTATCTTTCGGGCTGCCGGGAATTGAACCCGGTCTACATCCACCCCATGGATGCGTACTACCGGTATACTACAGCCCGCCCTTGTCTCTACTTCGGCGGGCAAACCCGCGACGCGTGAAAACTATATCACGAAGTACGCAAAAATCCCCGCCTTCGCGGAGATTTTT
>ERZ1292625.1545-Hain-H41-01um-R1-1545-length-26541-cov-11_pt1 | contig 26541 bp, 23 predicted proteins | sample MGYA00564400_ERZ1292625 | MGnify/ENA primary metagenome ERZ1292625 (study PRJEB36523, sample SAMEA6512639) | groundwater metagenome | collected 2019-01-08 | study: AquaDiva: Metagenomics assemblies of 32 groundwater samples | reverse complement strand
TCACTGCTATAGCCCTTCTTCTTCATAAAACTTACTCCTCATAATTGGTTGATAAATCTAACCTCATACTACGAGATTAAATCTGGACCAATTATAGGGGGGCAGGACAGTTCTGGCTTTTCCTTTACTAAAGCCGCAAACCATTGCTTAAATTGCTCTTCTGCTTTTGCATTGCCCGCCGTTTGATTTTTAGATACTTCGAAGCCTAATGCTTCCATCAGCAATTTTGGATAATTATATCCTTTCGATTCTGCCCACTTCACCGCATCACTTGGTTTAATTCGCCTTTCAATATGTGAGAAACGGTCGACTTCTATAAATTCTATGCCTTTGCTGGCAATAGTATCCCTTAACTTAGCCATCACATCTTCAATAGAATACTTATCATCGAAAGCTGACCTGCTCAAATCACAGCCAGAATATCCGAATGGGTCATAAGTAAAACCACCTAACCCACAGTCTGTATCATCTGTGTTTTTCCTACATAATAATGCGACTGTATTATGAAATGACCACCTTTCCTTACTCGCCCATTTCCTATAGTATTTTACGATTGAACTATCGTCTTGTGGCTGCAAATTAATGCCGCTCTCACTCAAAACCTTGTTTATTATTGGGTCATTCAGTATTCCCTCGTTACAAAATATCTGAAGCCAGAATATTGGACTTTCTTGCTCATAGTTTTTTTTATTACGCATTGGAAGATTTTCTACTATGCATAAAGCGTCGTTTATTAATATCTCATTTTCTACTATCGTATGGTCGTATTCCCCTTTATACTGACGTGCTACAAACCTTTCGCAATAATGTATATTTGGAATCCAAATGTAATTAGCGTATTTGTCGTCTGGCAATATTCCAGCCAGTATAAATACCGCCTCTTTTTTTGTCCATACTGGTTTGCCCAGCCATGCCCTTAACTGTTCTATATCATCATCATAATGCCACATTACCCAAAAATCCTTTCATTCATGCTGGCTACAACCTTGCTGGTGTGGGCTTCGGAAAGGTGAGCGTAGCGTTTCACCATTTGCAGGGTTTTATGCCCCAAAACTTCGGCTATTTCGGCAAGGCTTGCACCGTTCATGGCAAGGTAGCTGGCTGCACTGTGGCGCAGGTCGTGGAATCTAAAATCTTTTATTCCTGCCTCCTCTACCGCCTTATCCCAATAAAACTGAAAGTTGGTTGTAAGTTTTGGATTAGTGGCGGGAAAAACGAAATCCGTATCTATGCGCCTGATTTTTTCATGTTGCATCATGCAATCATAAGCATGACCAGCGAGCGGTAATATCCTGCGTTCACCGTTTTTAGTTTCATGCAGGGTGATGATTTTTCTCTTAAAATCTATATCCGCCCAGCGTAAATTGGTTATTTCGCCCCTGCGTGCGCCTGTGCTTAATGCCAAAACAACTATGGTATAAAGCGCAGGATGCTTTGATTGCTTGCAGGCTTCCAATAGTCTTTTGCGTTCGCCGTCATCTAAAAACCTAACCCGTCCACGCGGTTCTTTGAGCTTTGATAATTTATTCATTGGGTGATTTTCTATTAATTCCCATTCATTCGCTGCAATAGTGAATAGGTGACTTAGAACCGTCATATAGCGGTTAGCGGTAGCAGTGGTGCGTGTACGTGTACTTTTATCTTTGCCTATTTTTTCGGTAAGCAATAATTCACGTTTTTCAGCTATTAGTGATTTGCTTATATCTGCCAGTGAGCAATAACCAATTTGTTCATTCCACCAATCCAGCTTTGATTTTACATCTATGTAGCGTTTGGGTTTTTGCTTCTCTATTTGCTTTAGATAACGAGCTATTATTTCTGCGACAGTATGCTTTTTAGCAGCGGAGGTTTTGAAGTGTCGCCCTTCACGCATTGCCGCTTCGGTTTGTTGTTCCCACTTGCGGGCATCCGTAAGTTTAGCAAAGGTTGCTGATTGTCGCGGGTAGCCCTTTATACGCACAGTAACACGATAGGAAATATCTCCAGTGCTAGAAGTGCGTTTTTCTATATTTGCCATAACTGCCCTTTATGCGGTTTTAATGTAACTGGCGAAAAGCTACAATAAAGCACAGCAAATAGCAATAGCGGAGTATTAAACCTTTATAATAATAAAGAATGGTATTAAATAACAGGATATTACAATAAACAATTAATTGTATGGGGCAGTAGTGGGGCAGTTACTAGGTAAAATACAAGGATAGCTGGCTGGAAAATGCTTTTGTGATTTGTGCTGATTGAATATTATTTAGTGCCCCATGAGGGGAAAAGCTCTATTTTTAGGGGCTTGCATTTTTCCAAAAACTCTAGGAATTTGGCGGAGCGGAGAGGATTCGAACCTCCGATACGGTGTTACCCGTATAACGGTTTAGCAAACCGCCGCCTTCGGCCACTCGGCCACCGCTCCGCACTTTAAAACTAACGAACCACCCGAGTAAGTGGTTTCGTGTCCAAATTTAGCCTAAACAAAGCTAAAACGGAACAACCAGAAGTCAGATTATTGAGCATTTGTCAATAAACTCTTGCGCTAATACTGTATAAATTATGTTTTTGGTCATAAAAATCAACTGCCAACGCCAGAAATCTTTAACCTATTAATTTATCTGGCTTAAACAATGCTTGATCCAGCCCGCAGTCAGTTTTTCCTGTAAACTATTCTGTTTCAGTCGGTCGTTCAAATGCTGCCACGAGATAGTATCCATATTCTGATCCTGATTAAAGCACGAATAAACATAGGTTTCTTTGCCGGTTACAGGGTCGATATGTTTTTGCAGACACTGGGCGCAGATTTCCTTCATCATACACTGCATTGGCGAATTTATGCTGCCAATGGCGATATGTTTGGGATTTAGGTGCGGATGAAGTACACCATGCCGTGCGGCTGCCACTGCTGCCATCATACGGTCAGAGCCAATGGCGATTATGTGAGAGATAGTGGTCAGTGGTCGGTGGTCAGTGGTCAGTGAAATAGTGTTTTCACCGTAAGCACGGATAGCATCCACGATATTCCCCTTAAATGCCCTATCTTGTGGGCGGTTGGGTGCAAAGTCTGACTGCTCATCGCAACACCAGATAACAATATCGGCTGCCGCTTCAATTTCAGCAACTTTATATCTATCAACCGCTTTTTTATAGCCCGCGAAATACAGCACTTTACAGCCATTATCACGCATCGCTTTACCAATGGAAAACAGCACGGCATTACCTAAGCCTCCGCCAACCAGCATCACATTTTCATTATGCGGAATCTCGGTTGGCGTGCCAGTTGGTCCCATCAGAATTACTGGCTCACCAACCTTCAAATATTGGCATAAATCCGACGAACCACCCATTTCCAGCACAATAGTCGCGAGCAAGCCTTTTTCCTTATCAACCCACGCTCCGGTGAGGGCGAGACCTTCCATCGCAAGGATGGTGGATAGTGGATGATGGATAGTGGATGGTAAGTTGTGGTTGGTGACAGTTGCTTTTCTTTCTTCACCATTCACCGTCCACCGTCCACCGTCCACCTTGAGTGCATTTGCCTCATAATTCTGTAGCCTGTAAAACTGCCCAGGTTGGAACTGGCGAGCTGCAAGTGGAGCATGCACCACCACCTCAATAATATTTGGCGTAAGACGGTTTACAGCGTGAATAGTTGCGCGCAGCTCTGCATTTATTTTTTCTATAAATTCACTTCCTGACGACTGACGACCGACAACTGACAACTTCTGTAATGACGAAGTTATTACAGAATATCCCTGCTTGGCACTACCCATAGCTTTCACCACATTACCAGCGAATGACGGATGCAAATCACCAAAAAAGCTAACCGCTCTGCCCTGTTCATCAACAGAAAGCAATACACGAACATCTTTGGGTTTAGAAATCCGCTCGGGTTTTACCTGATTACCATTTTCATCAACTGCACGGAAATACTTACCGTCTAGCTGGAAATGTATTGGATCTTCACGTTGCAAAACCGTGTTAGGGCTTGTTCCAGCAGCAACTAATATTGTGCGGGCGGGAATCACTAAATCCTGCGAGGCGCAAAGCGACTGCGCAGGATCTTTATCATATTTAACAGATCCTGCGCTCACATGCTGCGCATGTGCCACAGGATTTAAAGAGATACTCTTTGCTGCACCAAATTCGTCAACATCAATATTTGTTGGCTCATAATTTTCAGCAATAAAAATTCCTTCTTCAAAGGCTTTTTCTACTTCTTCATGGTTGAGGCGATAGCTCGGTGCATCAATCAGACGCTTACGGTATACCAACTTCACGCCGCCCCAGCTATCCAGTAATCCCCAGACATCAGGCCGAATACCAGAAAGCTCTTTTTTCCTCTCAGTGCGGATAGCTTTGGCATGAGCGATAAATTCTTCGGCAATTATGATCTCTTCAGCACTCCAATTTTTCCGTACCTGTTCCGCGCCATTTTTAGCAACTAATATTTCATAGCGGGCTAAGAATTTTTCCACCTGCACTGGGTAATAAGCCAGTGATTCCGTGGCTGTATCAATCGCCGTGAGTCCACCACCAATCACCACAATCGGCAGGCGGATTTGCAAATTGGCTATAGAATCTTTTTTGCCAGCACCAGTTAGCTGGAGTGCCATCAGGAAATCGGAAGCGGTGCGCACGCCACGCGCCAGCGCATTCGGTATATCAAGAACCGTTGGCTTACCTGCGCCCATACACAAGGCTATATGATCAAAGCCAAGATCAAAAGCTGTATCATAAGTAAGTGATGAGCCAAAACGTACTCCGCCAAACATAGCAAATTGGGTGCGACGTTCGAGGAGCAAGCGCAGGATTTTCAGGTAATTCTTATCCCAACGCACGGTGATGCCATATTCAGCAACGCCGCCAAAGCCAGCCAGAGTGCGCTCGTCGAGACGCTCATAAATTGTTTGTACGTCTTTAATTGGAATAAAATCACAACGCGAACCATCGGCTTTTACGCCCGAAATCTCTGCACTAACTGGCTCGATTTTCAGGCCATCAATACCAACAACAATGTGACCATCATTCATCAGATGGTGCGCCAGAGTATAACCTGATGGCCCAAGCCCTGCCACCAGCACTTTATAACCAGAGTCAGGTTTCGGCACAGGACGCGTAAGATTCAGCGGATTCCAGCGCGTAAGCAGCGAATAAATTTCAAAACCATATGGTAGACCCAGTACATCTTTCAGAGTAAATGTTTCCACATGCGGAATGTTTACAGGCTCTTGTTTTTGATAGATGCAGGATTTCATGCAGTCATTGCAAATGCGGTGACCAGTTCCCGCGCACATCGGGTTATCAACCGTTATCATCGCCAGCGCGCCCACAGGCACACCCTCTGATTTCAGCATATTCATCTCGGAAATTTTTTCTTCAAGCGGGCAACCTGCCTGCACAATATCCAGTGGATTTACTTTAACTTCACCGCTTTTTTCTTTAAGTCCTTTAGAGCAGGAATCTTTGCCCTGATTATGGCAGAAAATGCAGTAATTGGCACTGTCCATTGCCTGAATGCGCGTGCCGCCATCATCAGTAAGTGCAAAGCCATCGCGCGCGCGCAGATGCGATTTTGTAAAACGTAAAATCTGTACGCCATCGCGCAACTGCGTTTCCACCGCAACCAGATTATTATAATCTAGTTTTAGTGGTTGCTTGAATAATACGCCAGATTTATGGCGTTTTTTGCCTTCTTCGCTATATAATGCCCACGCTGCATAGCGGGCTGCAAGCTCGATAAGGGATTTATTTTCTTCTTCTTTTTCCAGCCAGCCCATCACGGTTTTGGCAAAGGCAATTTCAAAAAATTCATGGTCAGAATGTGGTATAGGCAACATCCCAAGCAAAGAATCACCACTTACGCGCTGCGCCTCCTCTACACTCAGGGCTTTAGCTGCCCGCCGCTGCACAAACAAACGTTTACATTTATAAAGTGGCGCGAGCGCATGATGCGCTTCGGCAAGCTCTAAAATTTCTTTTTTAATAGCAAATAACTCGCCGATAAAATCTTCCAGATGTGGCGCAAGGTCAAGGAGGAGTTGGGATAACTCTTTTGTTGCTGGTTGCTGGTTGTTGGTTGTTAGTGAAGCATCAGCACGCCCAGCCATTAGCCTGTTGAAAAGCTCAACATCCGCAACTTTCAACTGCTCAACAAAAGCATTATCAATTCTTACCAAACCATCACGCTGGTAAAGCTCTGCAAATTTTATTCCGTATCCGAAATTATTCATTTTTTACTTCTTTGTAGTACTTTGTTTTAATTTATTGATAGCTGCATTTAATGCTTTCAATACTATCAATGCTAATTCGTTATCTGTTGGCTTTGGAGTTGTATTTTTGTCCATAGTTCTGCCTCATGTATTATAAGATTATTTTTGTTGTCTGCTATTATAACACCCTCATCGTCTGAAGAATTATCATATATTTCCCAGCTGGAAACTATATCTTTGTATATATTATTAAAATTCTCTATTCCTCGTTTATATCTTCTTCGTATAATTTCTTCAGGAATATTATGTCCACCCATTTGCACCCGTTTTTTTACACGTTTTATAGAAATTTTAACATCCCGCACCCAGAGAAAAATAATATGAACTGAATATCCGTTCTTTATCCATTTTTTTATATATGGCGCATAACTACGAGTAGAAAGTGTTGTTTCAAAGGCAAAATCCGTTTGTTCAATTGCAAGTTGATTAATACGCGCCAGCATTAACCTTCCAGCTTGCATTGCCATAGAATCCGGATTGAAAGGCGAAAGACCAGCAGCAATCAAATCGGCATTTACAAATTCACTGCACTTCAAGAACTCTGGCAATAATGTATTTGCCAGAGTAGTTTTTCCTGAGCCATTTGAACCAGCTATTATATAAATGTTAGGCATATATACTCATTCCAACTGAAGAGTTGGGATGGGTATATGAAAATCGAGACCGAAAGTCCGATTTTCCGCCGCGTAGCGAGCGTACGCACTTCAAGAATTCCCAATTCTTGAAGTGCAAAAGGTATAGATCATCACGCTGGTAAAGTTCTGCAAATTTTATTCCATATCCGAAATTATTCATGTTAAATCCCCCCCGAATAATCCTGGGTTGATTCTATTTCCAAATTGCGGGCAGGTTCAACCAACTGCACGTCAATATATTTTAGTAATTGTTCTACACAGGCTTGCACGCTGAGATTTTCTGTATCCAAAACAATATCAGGGTTTTGTGGTTCTTCATATGGCGCGGAGATGCCCGTAAATTCAGGAATTTCACCAGAGCGGGCTTTCGCGTACAAGCCTTTCACATCGCGTTTTTCGCAGGCTTCCAAAGAGGCTTTGATATGGATATTGTGGAAATAATTAGGGGCGATGGAGCGAACCATCCGCCGATCTTCACGCATTGGCGAAATAAACGCACTAATGACAATTACTCCAGCTTTAGCAAATAAAGCTGCTACTTCCCCCACGCGACGCAGATTTTCAGCGCGGTCTTCTGGTGAGAAACCTAAATCTCTATTTAGCCCTTTGCGGATATTATCGCCATCCAGCACAAACACCTGATAGCCTTTGTCAAACAGGCGTTTTTGCAGTAGTTTGGCAATGGTGGATTTACCCGAGCCAGACAAACCAGAAAACCATAATATCCCGCCAGTATGCCCATTTGCCAGTGAACGCTGTTCTGGTGTTACACCAAAATCCACATCAAAAATATTGTGCGATTTTACAGTTTTTGGAGTGCCTGCCCGCTGGTCAAAAAAACCATCCATATTGATAATGCCACCACCTGCCACATCATAATCCTGCAAAATAACAAAGCGGCCAAGACGCGGGTTATTGTTAAAATCATCAACCACCGCCAGCCCGCGCACCCGCAGGATAATCTCGGCAACGTTGCTGCGCTCCACTCGATTAGCGGGAATTTGCGCCAGAGTATCAGCGTCTATCACATGCTCGATGGTTTTTATTTCTGCCATCATCTCGGATGTGCCGAGTTTTATTTTATAACGCTTGCCCAGCTCCAGCGGCTTATGCCCCAGCCAGAAAATCCGCGCACGGAAAAGATTGGTAAGCACGGGCGCGCGCTCAACGTGGCTGGCTATATGCCCGCGTTCCACGAAAATTTGATCGGTAAGAGTAATCCCAACTGATTGCCCAGCCGATGCGCTTTGTGGAGGACTTCCTGTTTCTGGCCATGATTCAATAGTTGCGATTTTAGCCAGCGTATTTGATGGTGAAAACAACAATTCATCACCAGCTTTAAGTGAACCGCTTTCAATACGTCCAACTAAAATTCTGCGTTCATCAAATTTATAAATATCCTGAATTGGAAAACGTAAAGGAAGGCTTTCATCAGCACTGGCCACGGTGAATTTTTCCAACATTTCAGTGACGCTGTCACCCTTATACCAAGCCATGTTTGCAGAGGCGGATTTTATGCCATCACCATCGCGGGCGGAGATTGGAATAAAACAAGTTGGTGTTACGCCAAGGCTGGCTAAATATTCTCGATATTCTGCTTCAATTTTGGCAAAAACTTTTTCGTCATAATCCACCATATCCATTTTATTCACCAGCACTGCAATCTGGCGTACACCCAGCAGATGCAGCAAATAGCCATGCCGTTTGCTTTGTTCGCGGATACCTTCTTTAGCATCAATTAAAACCAACGCCGCATCGGCCTGCGCTGCTCCTGTTATCATGTTTTTCAGGAATTCTTTGTGACCAGGTGCGTCAATAATAACCACGTCGCGAGTCGGGGTTTTCAACCAGATCTGCGTGGTGTCAATGGTAATGCCCTGATCGCGCTCAGTTTGCAGTGCGTCCATGAGAAACGACCACTCAAATGGCATTCCGCGCTTTTTGCAACTTGCCTGAATCGCCTCAAATTTGCCATCCGGCAGCGAACCAGTATCATATAACAACCGTCCCACCAGCGTGGATTTACCATGATCCACATGACCAACGATGACGATTTTGAGTTGCTGTTTGTTATTGGTAATTTGTAAATTGTAGTTTGTAGTTTGTAATTTTCCATCATTTTTTAATTTGGGTTGCATTTTTATAACCATCTGTTTTCAATTTATTTCTATAAATACTTACAATTTACAATCTACTAATTACAAATTACTTACCGTCACATATACCCATCCGCTCGTAACCGTTCAAAACTGCTTTCATCCTCGTCCGCGCCCATTGGTCTGCCTGAGCGTTCCGAAGTTTTTGTTACTCTGAGTTCCGCTATGATTTTTTCAATGCTATCCGCGTTGCTTTCCACTGGCCAGGTTATACCTTTTTCGCCAAGACTTCTGAAACGCATAATTTTTCCACCAAAATCACGTCCTTCAAATTCATTATATTTTTTAGCATAATAAAGCGGAACGATCGGTATATTCTCGCGCTGGATATAGAGCCAGATGTCAAGCTCTGTCCAATGCAGTAGTGGGTGAATACGGATGCTGGTGCCTGGCGCAAATTCGGTTTTATATTGATCCCAGAATTCAGGGGGTTGCTCTTTCACATCCCAACCACCTTCCACTCCACGCGGTGAAAAAACTCGCTCTTTTGCCCGTGTCGCTTCCTCATCACGGCGGATACCAGCGACGATTCCGACAAAACCATGTTCCTCAATAACTTTTTTTAAGCCCAGAGTTTTGCGCGATGCCACACGTGCGGCATGAGGCAGAGTAATATCAGTTGCTTCAATCGGTGGGCAGATAGGAGAGAACAGATTCACCTCCCACTCCCTCACATATTGGTCACGAAAAGCATAAACTTCAGGCATTTCGAGTTCAGTATCGCAATGAATAAGTGGAAAAGGAATTTTGCCAAAAAACGCTTTGCGGGCAAGGTGAATCATCACATTGGAATCTTTGCCAAACGACCATAACATCGCCAGTTTATCAATAGCGTGAAAGGCTTCACGAAAAATATATATGCTTTGCGCTTCGAGTTGGTCTAGATGGCTTAAGGTGTCATGGGTCATGGGCAATTCTCGGGATTAGGGATTCGTGTTTCGTGCTTCGGAAAGTGATTTTTTATTTCTAAGTGCTTGCAGTAATTTATTTAACATTTTACCAATATCATCTAGCAATAATTCTGTATTTTGACATTGTATTTCCGTAATATATTTTCGATCACGAGCAATTAAAATTTGTGTGTTAAGCTCTGATAACGAGCCTCGTGAAATTGTTAGAAATTGTATATATTCAGGAGTGCCTCCTCGAGAACTTCCTTCAGCTATATTTGACGGAACAGAAACCGCAGCCCTACGCATCTGACTGGCAAGTCCATAAGTTTCTGATTTTGGAAAATCAGTAGTTATATCATATATTAAATTAGTAAGAAGCATCGCTTTTTTCCATACATCAAGATCTTTATATCCACCCGCCATATTTTTATTATTCCTTTTCCCCGAATCCTGAAACACGAATCTCTAATCCCGAAATATGCAGTCCACATTCAGTTTTTTGTTGGTCTTCTTTTGCTGTATGCCGCCATCTGCCCGCACGTTCATCCTCGCCAGCTTTTACAATAGAAGTGCATGGAGCGCAGCCGATAGAAAGATAGCCTTGAGCGACAAGTGGGTGCGCTGGTAAATCACGCTTTGCAGCTTCCTGTTTCTGTCGTGCTTTGTCCCAGTTCGCGAGTGGATTAATGCGGAAAATATTTTTATCATCAAGTTCGATAGTTTCGAGTTTAGCACGCTCACTATTCTGGTAGCGTTTACGTCCTGTTATCAGCGCTTCAATGCCAAGTTCTTTTACGGCTCTATCGAGTGGCTCAACTTTGCGCATCCAGCAGCAGCGGTCAGGGTTTGAATTCCACAAATCACCTTTTTCATCTATGCGGTTAAGCAGTTCTGGATCTGGCGTTAGAAAATTCAGATTCTGTAAACCCAGCTTATTTTTTAGTGCCTCGACATACTGCAAAGTTTCAGGAAAATGCTTGCCCGTTTCGAGAAATAATACAGGCGTTTTATTATCAATTTCAGAAACTATTGCCAGCAGCAAAGCAGCGTCGGCACCGAAGGAAGAAATAAGAGCAATTTTATTTTTAAAGACATCACCAATCATCACCTGCAACAAATCGCCAGCGTCTAGTTCACCATATTTTTTTTGAAGTTCTGGCAGTTTCTGAGTGTTCATTTTAGCCACCCTTTAGCAGCCAGAAAATTTTCGCTTTCTGCCAAAACTTCGGGAATATTCTTACCATCAGCTTTTAGTTTTTTGCGGAAATCAGCAATTTCAACCACACGATTTTCCCATTCTGCACCAAATTTTGTGGCGATATAATCACGGATTTTGCGTGACAAAGTTGGCGATGCACCACTTGTAGAAACGGCAATAACCAGGTCACCACGTTTTACATTAGCAGTGAAATAAAAATCACAGAGATCGTTCATATCCTCAACATTAACCAGCTTTCCCGCAGCGCGGGCGGCATCAGAAATTTGTTTGGAAATTTCGTGAGAAAGCCCACAAACCATAATTATTCTTTCGTCATTGCGAACGAAGTGAAGCAATCCAGTCTGGATTGCCGCGTCGACTTCGTCTCCTCGCAATGACAAAATATTTGTCGCCCCATACTCAAGCAACTGCTTATGGCGTTTTGCGTAAGCTTCGCCCTTGCCAATCAGCAGAATAGGAATTTTTGTGAGGTCAAGGGCAATGGGAAACATTTTACTTCGCCCAATCCACATTCAACTGTTCCACAGCATATTTCTTTACTTCATTAATGCCATAGCGGGTGCAGAAATCACCAAATTCTTCACCTGAATTTCGCTTATCTTTCCATAGAGCGAACATTGGCGAAAGTGCTGCTGGGATATTATCATAATGCACCTTATCAAAGATTTTTTCATTAAGGCGCGTGCCTGCAAAATCACCACCAATATGCAGCGCGTAATGGTCAGGCATTCTTCCGACAATACCAATATCACCGACTGTCGGGCGCGAACAACCATTCGGGCAACCAGCAATGCGGATGGAAATTTTTTCATTAAGCACTCCTTGTTGCTGCATAATTTTTTCAATCTCGGCAACAAGAGGAAGCTTTACGCGTTCTGCTTCAGCAAGGGCTTTGCCACAGGTTGGGTAAGCAACGCAAGCCAGCATATTGCGATAAACAGGCGTTATATCGCCGTGAAGTTTTACCCCATGATCGTGCAGTATTTTTTCAATGCGTAGTTTTTCCCCAGTTTCAATATCACAAAGAAGAATATTTTGGTCAGCGGTTAGGGCTAGATTCATGCCATATTCAAGAATCACAGCGCGCAGTCCTGTACGAATTTGTTCATTCTCCCTGTCAACAATACGTCCGCTGGAAATAGGAACGCCCAAGAACCATTTACCATCTAGTTGCTCATGCCAGCCGATATGGTCTTCCACCGCGAATTTTCCAATAGGTTTTGGTGCATCCATTTCGCGACCGATATATTTTTCCAACTCTGATTTTGCCCAGGCTTCACCTTTTTCAGCTATTACATATTTCAGGCGGGCATGCTGCCTGTCTGTGCGGTCACCATGGTCACGTTGGAGCTTTATCACCGCCTCTGTCGCTGGAATAAACAGCTCATTCGGCACATACATAATTGGCGTGGCAAGGCGTGGATAGGTTTTGGCATTGCCATGCTTCATTCCAAGGCCACCACCGAGCGCAAAATTATAACCGGCATGCTCCTGTCCATTGAATAACGAGATAATAGCAAGGTCATTGGTCAGAACATCAACGCAGTTATCTTCGGGTGTGGAAAGAGCAATTTTGAATTTGCGCGGCATGTATGTATCGCCGTAAAGAGGCTCGGCAACTCCGCCATCATTTGCCGTCGGGTTAAATTTATAATCATGGACTTTTTCACCATCCAACCACACCTCATAATAGCTGCTGGTTTTTGGCGCGCAGTGCGCAGCAAGCTTATAGCCATCAGCCTCTAGTTTAGCGTGGATTTTGTCTTTAATCGGCGCAGGACACATCATGATATTACGTACCACATCACCACAACCACCGAGAGTCGAAAGCAATAGATGGTTGATGTCAGCAATGAGTGGCTTCATTCCCACTTTTTTGATACAGTGGAATTGGAATGTTTCACGGGTAGTAATGCGTAGCGTGCCGTTGGCGTATTTTTCAGCGAGTACATCAAGTGCCAGATATTGCGCGGCAGTGAGCTTGCCACCTGGGCATTTCATCCGCACCATGAATTCATATTCTTTTTCTAGCCCAGCTTTTTTGCGTGCAGTTGCACTGTCACGATCATAACCAAAATAGCTGCCATGAAATTTCAGCAGCTCATAAGTTTCATCGCTTACTTCCTGCGTAGAAGTGTCGGCAAGCTCGGCAGCAATTTTGCCTTTTAAGTGACCACTTGCGAGCTTTATATTTTCTGCACCAGAAAGTTTTTTGACGGTTTCAGTCATGAATATTTTTCCAAGTTATTAGTTTAATATGCCTATTTAATTGTAGTATAACATAATTTCAATATTTATTTGTATAATTATTTATATAACATATAATTTATGTATTAATATAGTATTATCTAATTAAAAACAAAATGTTAGTAATTTGTGGATAGATTAAACACAAAAATAAAGCTATCGCCAAAGCGGGGCCAAATGGAAATACCTGCCCTTTGCCCAGTATCCTCCAGATTAGCCCAAGTAGCACGCCCAATATCCCAGAAATAAATAAAAACACTGGAATGGCGCTTAAATCCAGCCACACACCAACAATGGCAAAAAACTTTACATCACCAAAACCGAGCATAGAACGCCCGCGCAGCGCGCTATAGCCATAATGCAGAAGCAGGGCAAGCCCTGTCATAAGACCAAAGCCCCACAAAATATCCGCAGAGAATGTTCCGCCCACGAAATGATAGGCAATGGCGAGAGGCAGCAATATGACATGCACGCAGTCGGGAATAATAAAATGCTCAAGATCAGCGACAATCATAATCATCAGCATAATCACTGTGCCAGCCAGTATAAATCCTTGTAGTGTCAGACCGTAGCGTAGATAGAGAAAGGCGAATAACGCACCAGTGATAAGCTCAATTAGAGGATAACGCGCGGAGATTTTGGCAGAGCAATGCCCACATTTTCCACCAGAAAACAGCCATGAAAATATCGGGAATAAATCGCTAAAACCCAGTGTTGTATTACATTTAGGGCAATAGGAAGGTTTTTTTATAACATCTATTTCCAGAGGCAAGCGGTAGCTGGCGCAAGTTATAAAACTGCCAAAAACCAAGCCCGCACAAATGACTATAAAAAGTTCAAACAGCATATTTCCCCATAAACTCACCCATAAACCATCGTTGCAAACGAGCTTAGCAAGTGTTATACGAAATCAAATTTTAAGGGAATAATAATATTTTAAGTAAGTAGCAAAATGCCAATGCCCGCTTTAGAGATTGAAACATTAGTAAAAACCGCCATCCCCGATGCTGAAATTACACTAATTGATACGGCAGGAGATAGTGACCACTACAGCATTACAGTGTCTTCCAAGCTGTTTTCTGGAAAAACCCGTGTCCAGCAACATAAAATGATAATGGACGCGCTGGGAAAAAATATGGGCGGAAGGTTGCACGCTTTATCAATAACAACCAAAACAATTTGAAATATGTCATACCGAGCGTAGCCGAGGTATCTTTATATGTAAAAGGCGAATTTATCGGCGGTTGTGACATCACCTGCGAAATATATCAAAGCGGTGAGTGCAGGAATTGCTCAAGGAAAAAGGGATTGTCGTATCAGCGCAGGCGTAAACTTTACTAAGATTTTACCTTGAAATCTTGCTAAGCTCGTCATGCTTCTGGAATCTCTCCTTAAGGTCTTCTGGGGCTCTGCCAATACTTCTAGCTAACAAACCTAATGTTTCTCTCGTTGGCTTATGTGGAGCATTGGTAGTGGTTTTACCTCTTGTCCCAATTGGACTTTTTTTATCTTCCGTCATAACTGCTCCTATATCTATAATTTCTAACAGATACAGACTACCTAACAAAATCATTAATGTAAAGTAATAAATCTACTCGTCACCCATTTTAAGGGCGGAGAGGAAGGCACTTTGCGGGATGGTCACATTGCCGAATTCACGCATGCGTTTTTTGCCTTTTTTCTGTTTATCCAGCAACTTACGCTTACGGGAAATATCACCGCCATAGCATTTTGCCAGCACGTCCTTGCGCATCGCCGAAATTGTTTCACGGGCAATGATCTTACCGCCGATCGCCGCCTGGATAGGAACAGCAAACATATGCCTTGGGATCAGATCCTTAAGTCTTTTGCAAAGCTGCCTACCCCGGAAATCGGCTTGCGCCCGGTGAACAATGCTCGCCATCGCATCCACCGGCTCAGAATTAACCAGAATACTCATCTTCACCAGCTCGCTTTCGCGGTAGCCATCCATTTCATAATCAAAGCTGGCATAGCCTTTGGAGCAGGATTTAAGGCGGTCATAAAAATCAAACACTACCTCGTTAAGCGGCAGGCGATAAACCGCCATGGCACGGTTGCCAACATAAGTCAGCGTGTCTTGCTGCCCGCGTTTTTCGGTGCAGAGAGCGAGGATATTGCCCAGATAATCATCGGGGGTCATTATTGTAGCCTTAATCCACGGCTCTTCAATATGTTCTATTTTAGTTGGGTCGGGCAGATCATCGGGGTTATGGAGTTCTATATATTCGCCATTCGTTTGCATTACCTTATAAACCACGCTGGGCGCGGTGGTTATCAGGTCAAGGTCAAATTCGCGCTCCAGCCGTTCCTGAATAATCTCCAGATGCAACAACCCCAAAAACCCGCAGCGAAAGCCAAAGCCCAGTGCCGATGAGCTTTCAGTTTCAAACTCGAAACTCGCGTCATTAAGCCGCAGTTTCGCCAGCGAATCCTTGAGATGTTCAAAATCTGATGCATCAGTTGGGTATAATCCGCAAAATACCACAGGCTGGCTGGGCTTAAACCCTGCCAGAGCTGTTTCGCATGGTTTACGGTCATCAGTTACCGTATCACCAACCTTGCAATCCGCCACTTGTTTGATACCCGTAATGATATAGCCAATCTCGCCAATCGAAAGCTGATCGACAGGAATTTTTTTTGGGCTGAATATCCCCACTTGATCAATGCTATGCACCGCACCAGTTGACATCATGCGGATTTTCATCCCCCGTGTCATAACGCCATCAATTATGCGCACCAAAATCACCACCCCCAGATAGGGATCATACCAGCTATCAACCAGCATCGCTTTGAGCGGGTTTTCCTTCGCCCCTTTAGGTGCAGGCAGGCGGTGAACAATCGCCTCCAGCGTTTCCTTAATGCCAATGCCAGTCTTCGCCGAAATCATCAGCGCGTCCTGCGCATCAATTCCGATAACCTCTTCAATTTGCGCGCGAATCCTATCACAGTCAGCGGCCGGAAGGTCGATTTTATTTAGGACAGGCACAATTTCATGGTTAGCATCAATGGCTTTATAAACATTGGCAAGGGTCTGGGCCTCCACGCCCTGCGAGGCATCGACCACCAAGAGCGAACCTTCACAAGCGGCAAGGCTGCGGCTCACCTCATAAGCAAAATCAACATGCCCTGGTGTATCCATCAGGTTGAGTATATAAGTTTCGCCGTTATCGGCCTTATATTTCAGGCGGACAGTCTGGGCTTTGATGGTTATTCCCCGCTCTTTTTCAATATCCATCGAATCCAGCACCTGCGCGCTCATCTCGCGCAGCTCCAGCCCGCCGCAATACTCGATCAAACGGTCTGCCAGCGTTGATTTGCCGTGGTCAATATGGGCGATAATGGAAAAATTACGGATATGCGATAGGTTGGTCATCTTACAAAACTTGCTGCTATTTCAAGGTGTGGACTCCACACGAACTGGTCGATAGCTAGTGTATCTTTAAGGGTAAATCCAGCATTTTTTAAGATTTTAGCGTCACGGGCGAAGGTGGCTGGGTTGCAGGAGACCATCACCACATTTTTAATATCTGACATGGCAATCTGTTCACACTGGGTTTTTGCCCCCGAGCGCGGCGGGTTTATCACCACCGCGTCAAAGCCTTTTAGTTCGCTGGTGGTAAATGGTTTTACGAATAAATTGCGTTTTTCGGTAGTCAGGCGCATATTACTTGTGCGGGCGGCGTGGCGCAGATTCGAAACCATAATCTGGTGGTCATCAGCAGCGTGAACAGTGGCGTTTTCCGCCAGAGCAACGCTATATGTACCAATACCGCAGAATAAATCGAGGATACGCTTTGCCCCAGAAACTCCTGCCAGCGTAAATTCTGTGAGCAAACGCTGACCTTCACGCGTGGCTTGTAAAAAAGCATCATGAGGCAGGTGCATATCCACTGCGCCGAGACGCATGGTGAGATAGCCGTTTTCAATGGTGGCAAGCGGCACAGCGCGGCTGTCAGTTATGCTGATGCGGGTTAGTTTAAGCGCGTCCGCAATATGTTTCAGTTCGCTTTCATAGATACCAACTTCTGACTGTGGTTTTGCGTTTCGGCTAAGTTCTAATATAACTTCCACGCCACTATCGGCAGCAGTTAAGTTAACTGACTCAATATCTTTTACGAAGGGCAACGCGCCGATAAGCTTCTGTAACAACGGCAATATTTTCTGCAAAGACGGTTCCAGAATAAGGCAGGTGGTGATAGCAACTTTGGTGTGACTGCGCCCCCCCAGATATGCAAAAAACCATTTGCCATGTTCTTTGAGTAGCTTGAATTCGGCGCGGCGACGGGAAGAGGCGGGTAGGAAAATTGTTTTTGGGTTAGGCGTTTCCAACCCCGCCTGACGTAAGGAATTTTCCACAATTTTTGTTTTAAAATTTCTGTAGTCACTTTCCTGCATCTGCTGGAGGGTACAACCACCACAAACCGAAAAATGCGGGCAAGGCGCAGCAATACGCGACCTTCCAGATTCCATAATTTCGATTATTTCTCCGCGGATTAATTCATTAGTCTGATGTATAGACCTGACTTTAAGAACATCGCCAACCACCGATTTTGGTACAAAAACCGGCTTGCCTTGATAGCTGCCGATACCATCGCCAAGTCCGCCCAGCGACTCTATTTTTACATCAAAAATAAAATTTTTATGAGTATCTTTATTAATATCAACTATCACTAGGTATTACACGTATCTCAACTATTTAAATTCAAACTGCACTGTCGCCTGCTTACATTTTGGCTCACACATTTCCCCGTTAGGTGTTGCGTATGTATAGGTTGGCTGGAAACTGCCCTTCCCTATAATTATTTCATTACGCTTAACCTCTAATGTTATAGATTTAGGAGATGAATACAGTGAAATATCCCCAAAACCATGCGTTTCTTTAGGCATGGCACACCCTGATTCCATAATCATCATATCTGCCCTATCGCATCGCACATTTGGTTCGCATGAGGAAAAAGGCAGCACACCTTCACAGTATAAGCTCTCACCGTCAACGTTAAAATGAAATTTATAATTTCCAGCTTCCCATTTATAATTCGGATCTATATTAATTGTAAGACCATCCACGCATGCCATCATTGAACATCTCTCCTGAGCCCCTGCCTGTAATGGTAGGATACACATAACAAAGGCTGCCACTAAAATCCGCATAGGCTTTACGCTATTATGTCGGGATATACAACCCGTTCAAGCAGGGTTATCTTATCACGCAGCGCAAGTTTGGTCTGCTTGAAACGGCGCAAGGTAAATTCGTCCAGCTTTCCTTCATTTATCGTATTATCTAAATCACGATGTTGTGCACGGAGCGACTCTAACTCCTTGATTTGAATAATGTCTTCATCCATAATTTATTGTCTGCCTGTAAATTAATTTGCACAAAACGCATGGCTAAAGAAAACCGTAGCCAGCTCTCCTTCAAAAGTGAAGGATAAATATAAAACAGCACCATTATAGCAAAATTTTTGGGTGAAAACCATAGATTTATGTAAATTACCTATTCCACCATGTGTTTCATACCGGTTTTTAGATAAGCATAGCCGGTTATCAGGGTAAGCAAGGCGGCAATCCAGAGTAATATCTTGCCGATAATTTCCGCAAAAAGCCAATTTGGAGCGCCATCGCCGAATAAAAGCAGGAAAATAGCCGCCATTTGCGCTGCCGTCTTAAATTTTGCCAGTTTAGATACTGGAACACTTATACGTATTTCCGCCAGATATTCCCTTAGCCCCGAAACCAATATTTCCCGGCAAACGATGGCAATAGCTGGCAGTATATCGGCACGCCCCACCGAAACCATGAGCAGCAACGCCGTTGCTACCAAAAGCTTATCAGCTATCGGATCTAAAAACCTGCCAATATTGGACTGTGCCTGCCAGATACGGGCAGCGTAGCCATCCAGCCAGTCAGTAATTCCCGCCAGGGCAAATAATATAGCGCAGACGTAATAACCCAGATTCCCAAGTTGGGGCGTTAGCAGGAAAACCACAATAAGAGCTGGTATCACCGCGATACGAAAATAAGTCAGGTAATTGGGGATATTTTTCTTATGCAGCTTCATAAATTGAGAAATATTATAGGTTCAGCCAGCCATCTGCATATATTAAAATTCATAAATACACAACAACAAGCTTTATAGCTGAGCGTTTTCGCCTCTAAAACCCACTAGGGCAAATCACATCAATCTACCTGTAAATGCATATACTCATATCATTTATAACAATGACCAACTCCACCACCGCCACCCGGAATAATACCGCCACCTCCGGGAATTCCAGCACCCACACCAGGCAGGACGTTCGCTTTTGAACCAGCACCTTCAAATGCGCCGATGTCATACTTACCAGGGTTAGGTTGAGGGCGTGCTGTACCCATAAAATCATTAGGAACCTCCGCTTTTAAGTCAAGCCCTCCATCTATCGCGGGTGAATCAGCCTGCAAGCCAAAATCACCAGAGCCAGGATTTACAAATTTAGGATCGGTGGTCAGGTTGTTCGATAGCTGGTTGGTACAGCCACTAAAAATATTTTCCCTCCCCGAAAGAAACGAGATATTGTTTTTGACTATGGTTTTATTGCCTTCATAGCAGTAAAGCCCCTGATAACCATTCTTATAAACCGTATTGTTGTAGACGAGGTTCGGTTTGTCATTAAGACCAAAATCCTCATTAACCCTGATGCCGTACCCAACACTGCCATACACGATATTGTTACGAATGATATTCCCTGACCCGTGCCAGACCACGATGCCATCGCCAAGGTTAGTGAGTTTACATCTTCCATGGCTGGCAGAACCACCAGGAGACTCACCGCCATTATTGTAGACAATGTTATTTTCTATTATAGAATCGACAAGCAGTTCACTCATTCCTGTCTCAGTCGAATTGCCAGTACGGATGCCATTACCACTATTGTTATGCACGCGATTCCCGCTTATCAAATTGTAACGTCCTTTTATGTAAGTACCATATGCTCCAATAGTCGCCCCGAACTTTTTTCCACCATTATCATGTATATGATTGTTAATAAATTGCAGGTAGTCTGAGCTTCCTAAAATTGCACTACCAAGAATCCCATGAATATTCATATTTTTAACAGTAATGTGCTGTGGATGTAAGCCATTACCTTCATCGAACTTAATTCCGTTTCTTCCAGTAATTCCACCCATACAATCTGAAGATAGTTGTGGCTGGTCAGAATCGATCAGCTCCAGCCCGTCAATGGTGATGTAACTCCCGCCCACGAATGCTATATTCCGGTTACCATCCCCACCACCAAGATTCCGGTCAATAATCGCACCCGGCTCTCCTTGGAAGGTTATGGGTGCACCCGCCGCGCCGTTGATATTCCTTAAAGCGAAAGCACGGTGACTTCCTGCGCGGATAAAAACCGAGTCGCCCGCCATGACCACGCCCACCGCTTTTTGAACGTTTTTAAAAGGTGCAGCCTGCGTACCCGGATTAGAATCGCTGCCAGTTGTTGCAACATAATAAGTTGCGGCTTGCGCAACGGTGGCTACGGAAAGAGAAAGCCCGAAGCAAAGAACAGTAATCAGCTTAAATAGCTTGCGGGGGGGGCTGAATCCTGAGATGGAATGTTCCGACATAACATGTGCTGCCTTTCATATTGAGAAGGAGAAGTTAGTTTTAAAGTAATAGATATTACCCGAAAAAACAAGCAAAAATCGTTAAAATAGCTTAAATATGGCAGAAATCAACCTTGCCGGTCGCCAGATTAATAGCCATCCCACTGATTTTTATCTAATGGAGAGAAAATGGGGACGCCAGACAGCCAAGTTTTCCTAGCCATTCGTTACACTCATGCAAGTTTGGGAAAAACTATCTTCTGGTATAACAAAGATGTCGGGTGGTGAGCTTATAAAGCTCTGCCCCTTGACACTCTGGGACATAGCGCATAATATCCGCGAAATTTTAATAAATTAGTACCGAAACTTGCGTAGATGACTGATATATCCATCCCTAAAAATGCCACTGCCTGCTTGCTTCTTGCAGATGGCAGCGTATTTTTCGGTGAAGGGATTGGGGCAGAAAATTCCTCTATCGGAGAAATATGTTTCAATACCGGAATGGTTGGCTATCAGGAAACACTGACCGACCCCTCCTACGCCGGACAGATTATAGTTTTCACCTTCCCGCATATAGGAAATGTCGGGTGCAATAATCAGGATATTGAGGCAACAACGGTTTTTGCCAGTGGTCTTATCTTACGTGAGCGTATTACTGAGCCATCAAATTTCCGCAGTGAATCATCACTTAATGATTGGCTTATAGCCAATTCAGTGACTGGGATTTGCGGGATTGATACACGTGCCCTCACCCGCCATATACGCAAAAAAGGTGCGCAGAATGCCATTATATTCAGGCTTCCAGAAAAAGATGTGCAGCAATATATAGATGATTCCTTAGCGGAACTTAAAGCTTTTCCCAATATGAAGGGGCTTGATTTATCAAGGACTGTTTCTACCGGTAAAATATATAAATGGGTAAATGGTGAGTGGGATATATATTCTAAAAACAAAAAAGCAAAGCCTGGTAATTTAAATGTAGTTGCCATTGATTACGGTGCAAAACAGAATATCCTGCGCTGCCTTGTCGAGCGTGGTTGTAAAGTAACCGTAGTTCGCGCTGCCACCAGCGCGCAGGATATTTTAGGTTATAAGCCGGACGGAATATTTTTATCAAATGGTCCGGGGGATCCGGAAGCGACACATGAATATTCCACACCCATATTACGCGAACTTATAGCAAGCGGAATACCTATTTTTGGCATTTGTTTCGGACACCAGTTATTGGCACAGGCACTTGGCGGTAAAACTGTAAAAATGACGCAAGGGCATCGTGGTGCGAATCATCCGGTAAAAAATCATCTTACCGGTAAAGTGGAGATAACCAGCCAGAATCATGGTTTTGCAGTAGTTGCTGATAGTTTGCCGGAAGGTGTTATGGTGACTCATACTTCACTATTTGATGGGACTGTTGAAGGACTCCGCGTAGAAGGAAAGCCAATTTTTTCAGTGCAGTATCATCCTGAGTCATCGCCGGGTCCGCACGATAGTGCCTATTTATTTGATGAATTTATAAAGAATATGAGTAAAAATGCCAAAACGTAATGATATAAAATCTATCCTTATAATCGGCGCGGGGCCGATTGTAATCGGGCAGGCGTGCGAATTTGATTATTCGGGGACGCAGGCTTGTAAGGCACTGCGAGCCGAGGGTTACCGCGTGATATTGGTTAATTCCAACCCGGCAACGATCATGACCGATCCTGACCTTGCCGATGCGACTTATATCGAGCCGATTATTCCGGAAATGGTGGAAAAAATTATTGCTAAGGAAAAGCCGGACGCGCTTCTTCCAACCATGGGTGGGCAGACCGCGCTTAATTGTGCCAAGGCACTGGCGGAAAGCGGTGTTCTTGCCAAATATAATGTTGAGCTTATTGGCGCGAAGCTGGAATCAATAAACAAAGCCGAGGATCGCCAGCTTTTTAATGAGGCGATGAAAAAAATTGGGCTGGAAGTTCCCAAAAATGCGGTGGTAAAATCACTGAGTGAAGCGCGCGAAGCTATGAAACATATAGGGCTTCCGGCAATCATCCGCCCATCATTCACTATGGGCGGGGCAGGTGGCGGCATTGCTTATAACCACGAAGAATTTGAACAGATAATTTTAAGCGGTCTGGATGCTTCCCCGATTGGCGAGGTGCTGATTGATGAATCAGTTTTAGGCTGGAAAGAATTTGAGATGGAGGTGGTGCGCGATAAAGCGGATAACTGCATCATCATCTGTTCCATTGAAAATATTGATCCTATGGGTGTGCATACCGGGGACTCCATAACTGTTGCTCCGGCTCTGACGCTCACTGATAAAGAATACCAGAAAATGCGCAATGCTTCTTTTGCTGTGCTGCGTGAAATTGGTGTGGATACGGGTGGCTCAAATGTGCAGTTCGCAGTTAACCCTGTCGATGGGCGGATGCTGGTTATTGAGATGAATCCCCGCGTGTCGCGCAGCTCTGCCCTTGCTTCAAAAGCCACTGGTTTCCCAATTGCCAAAGTAGCTGCCAAACTTGCTGTCGGTTACACACTCGATGAAATATCAAATGATGTAGTAAGTGGTCAGCGGTCAGTGGGCAGCGGTCAGGAAAAAGAGCTTGCTTTGCTGACAACTGACAACCGACCGCCGACAACTGAAATGCCAGCTTCTTTTGAGCCGACAATTGATTATATCGTAGTAAAGGTTCCCCGTTTTACCTTTGAGAAATTTGCAGGTAGTGAGCCGATTCTCACCACTGCCATGAAATCAGTTGGTGAATCCATGGCTATGGGGCGCAATTTTAAGGAAGCACTGCAAAAAGCCTTGCGTTCTCTGGAAACCGGACTTACCGGTCTTAATGAAGTTGAGCTTAAAGATGCTGATGAAGCCAGAAGCGAACTTTCGCGTCCAACGCCAGACCGCTTGCTGGTTGCTGCGCAGGCACTGCTTCTTGGTGTAAGTGTGGAAGAAATTTGCGCAATTGCCAAATATGATCCGTGGTTTGTGAGGCAAATTGATGAATTAGTAAGTGCTGAGTTGAGAGTGAAGAGTGCAGAGTTTAAGAACAATCTTAGCACTAAGCAATCAGAACTCAGAACTCTCAAACGCGATGGTTTTTCTGATAGACGTTTGGAAGAATTGGCTGGCTTGGAAAAAGGAGCGATTACTGCCCTCCGCAAAGAACTTGGCATCCACCCTGTTTATAAACGTGTGGATACTTGCGCTGCCGAGTTTGATTCCGACACGCCGTATATGTATTCAACCTATGAAGGCATGGGCGCGGAGTGCGAATCACGCCCAACTGACAAAGAAAAAATCATCATTCTCGGTGGCGGACCAAACAGGATCGGGCAAGGGATTGAGTTTGATTATTGCTGCGTTCATGCTGCTTATGCGCTGCGCGAGGCTGGTTTTGAAACCATCATGGTCAATTGCAACCCGGAAACTGTATCTACGGATTATGATACTTCTGACCGCCTGTATTTCGAGCCGCTTACGGTAGAGGATGTTTTTGAAATTATCCATACTGAACAGAGAAACGGTAAAGTTAAGGGGGTTATTGTACAGTTTGGAGGACAGACACCACTTAAATTGGCAAGAGCTTTAGAGATTGAATTTGGAAAAGATATAATTATCGGCACATCTCCTGATTCTATTGACCTTGCTGAAGATCGCGACCGATTCCGTGAACTGGTAGAAAAACTTAAACTGCAGCAACCCAAAAGTGCCATAGGCCGTTCAATTAATGAAGTGGTTGGTGCTGCTGATAATATAGGGTTCCCGCTATTAGTGCGCCCATCTTATGTCCTTGGTGGACGAGCAATGAAAATTATTTATGATAAGCAATCACTTGAACAATATGTGGGCGAAATCATCAAGATGTTTGGTGATGGGCCTATTCTGATTGATTCTTACCTGCAAAGCGCAACGGAGCTGGATGTTGATTGCCTGCGTGATTCTAGCGGCAAAACTTTTGTGGCAGGGATTATGCAGCATATTGAAGAAGCCGGGATTCATTCCGGTGATTCTGCCTGCTCGCTTCCTGCTTATTCACTTGATGATAAAATCCTGGAAGAAATAAAAAAACAAACTGAAAAGCTTGCTAATGCTTTGAGCGTTGTTGGTCTTATGAATGTGCAGTTTGCGGTGAAAGATGGCGAGATATACTTAATCGAAGTAAATCCACGCGCCAGCCGGACAGTTCCATTTGTTGCCAAATCAATTGGTATTCCTATCGCAAAAATAGCGGCGCGCCTCATGGCAGGTGCATCTCTGAAAGATGCGAGTTTGGAGTATGGAGTTTGGAGTGTAGTAGAAAATTCTCAAAACTCAGCACTCAGCACTCAGCACTCATTAAAACATGTTGCCGTGAAAGAGGCAGTGTTTCCTTTTGCTCGTTTTGCCGGTGTTGATGTAATATTAGGGCCGGAAATGAAATCTACCGGCGAAGCAATGGGAATTGATTCTGATTTCCCACGCGCCTTTGCTAAATCACAACTTTCGGCGGGCAGCACTATCCCAAAAAGCGGCGCGGTATTTGTTTCGGTTAAAGAATCTGACAAGCCGGCAATAACTTCCGCTGTGCGCGAACTTATATCGCTTGGTTTTTCAATTATAGCTACACGCGGGACTGCAAAATATTTGAGTGAGCAAGGGCTGGAAGTGGCTGTGGTAAATAAAGTTCGCGAGGGTAGACCGCATATTGTTGATATGCTGAAAGATAGTAAAATAGCTATGGTAATAAACACCACCGAGGGCGGACAGTCAGTTGCTGATTCTTTCAGTATCCGCCGTACTGCTCTGCTTGGAAAAATCCCATATTACACCACCGTTGCAGGAGCAAACGCTATTGCCAGCGCGATTTCTGCGATTAATACCGGAGGGGGGCTTGACGTACGCTCCATTCAGTCGTACTTTAGCAAGCAATAAAAAATTATTTTCATCTTAATTATAGCGAAAGAATCCCGGATTCTTGCGGTTTTCTTGTGTTTAATTATGGTGAAGGGGGAGAAAAGAAAATGGAAAAATTTCCTATAACTGCTGCTGGCTATGCCCGCCTTGAGGCTGAACTGAAACAAAGAAAGTCAATTGAACGTCCGGCGATTATTGAGGCTATTTCCGAAGCGCGAGCGCATGGAGATTTAAAGGAAAATGCTGAATATCACGCAGCAAAGGAAAAGCAGAGTTTTATCGAAGGGCGCATTAAGGAATTAGAAGCGGTTATTTCGCGCGCCAATGTTATTGATGTGAAATCTCTGGCTTGTGACAGTATAAAATTTGGAGCAACAGTAAAACTGGTGGACGAAGATAGCGAAGAAGAAAGCACCTACCAGATTGTTGGTGAACATGAGGCCGACATCAATATGAACCTTATATCTATAACCGCACCAATCGCCCGCGCCATGATCAGCAAGAAAAAAGGCGACAGCGTTGAAGTTAAGACACCAAAAGGTGGCAGGAATTACGAGATACTCGAGATTAAGTATATTTAATTTTTTTCGGCTAGCGCCCATTCTATTTTGAAGTGCAACGGTTAAAAATTTCCTGAGGTGTTTTCCACC
>ERZ1292625.57-Hain-H41-01um-R1-57-length-188889-cov-25_pt3 | contig 26553 bp, 23 predicted proteins | sample MGYA00564400_ERZ1292625 | MGnify/ENA primary metagenome ERZ1292625 (study PRJEB36523, sample SAMEA6512639) | groundwater metagenome | collected 2019-01-08 | study: AquaDiva: Metagenomics assemblies of 32 groundwater samples | reverse complement strand
TGATCCACGTTAAACTCAATGGCCTCTTCTGTGGGTCTTGGAGCCGAAATCACCTTGTTTAGTGCTTTTTGGAGGAGGAGGAGTTGGTCTCTGGTTCCCTCTATAAAAATATCTCTTAACACAAGAGAGTTGCTTTCAAATTTTATTTTTTCTTTCACTTTTTATCTCCAAGGTTTTCTATGTGTTCTATGTGCTCTATTTCCTCCCTGAGAAGAAGGTAGGAAATAAGCCTTGTGCCAAGGCCACGTCTTTTAACTACGTCAATTTCCAAATATTCTACCAGGTATGGCTTTCGGCCTGTGAAGTATGTTTTTGTGACAAACCCCTCCAGGATTTTCGTCTCCAGGTCCTGAGCATCCAGCCTTTGATATGTCAAGGACTGTCCGTCCTTTGCTATAATTCCGATCTGGTCTGGGGCTTTGAGATAAACCCGTATGAAGCTCCCGGGGCTCAGGTCGGTCCAGGAAACAAGTCGTTTATTTTGTTTTCTTTTAAATAAAGAAGTAAGCCGGGTCCACATTTAGGTGGCAAGAGTACCACAACAAAACCGTGATGTAAATTTGGAAGTTGCCTTAGAAAGAGCCAGAAATGGAACTGCTCATAAGTGGCCAAATAGTGTTGGCCACGCGTTGCTCCAGTTTAAACACCAGTGTTGGCTTTCCGCCGTCATTGACATTTTGAAGCTGTATTTCCGGGACCAGCCTGATTCCAACATATATTCTGTCAACACCATCCAAGTCGGTGATTCTTCTTACTGTTTGAGAACCAGTAAGGTATGTGTTAACAAAGGTTAAAAATGTTGTGTCGGGTGTTGCCATAGTATGGGTAAATATTGACTACCTTGGGGTTTCTAGCTCAGAGTCGAAATTCCACCCAACGCTATTTCCGTGGTCATATATTTTTTGAAAAAATATATAAGCCCGGTCTGGGTTATTTTTGTGGTCTAAGAGCCCGCTATAATAATCCCTAAATTGAGTTCCCAGTTTGCTTCCACCTAGTCTGTCATAAATGTTATCCACCAAGCGTTTTATGTTTTCTACAAAAACATAGGAATCCGGGTCCTGCGGATTTTTGAAAAACCACTCAAGATTTTGTTTGACTTTCTGTGGTTCCACAAACAACAAAATCATAATATATAGGCCGTTCCTCCAAGGAAAGGTTTCTTTCCAGGCAAGGGCTTTTAGTAAACTTAGGTGTAAGGGCATGACAGGTATGCCGGTGTTTTTAGCTACCTGCAATAGCCGCCAGGGCTGGTAGTCTTGAAATTTAAACTCCTCTGGGGTGTTCAACAACACGTTTAAGAATTTAACCAATGTTAGTCTCATAACTGCTTCTGCTGGGTCTTTTTTGTCAGATGGCCAAGAATCCTTTTCCCTGGAGAGTTTTACGAGAAGTTCCACCGCCTCCCTTGGGGACGCAGTTACTCTTCCTGAAAGAAACTGAACTCCTGGATGGGTCAACAAATACTCAAGATTATTTGAAACCTCGTGGTAATTAATTAAGGAAAACGGACTAAACCCGCTAATGCTCAAAACAACTTTATTTAATGCTTCCAAAACCTCAGTAGGATATTTCGCATCTATATAAGAGATTTTTTTCTCAACGTCTCTTGCGTCATAAATTTCAATTTGTTTGAGTCTTGGGTGAACAGAAACGGCGTCTTTGTCGTCGGTCTTCTTGTTGACAACAAACAAAAACCTCAGTCCCTGGTCTGAGTATTCCTGAAAGTAATTTGTTGTGTCAGTGGCAGAGATGCACCACCTGGTGTTGCTTCCGTATTTGCAGGAGGAGCCCTCTGTTTTTGGTTCAATGATGAGATAGGTGTCATTTTCAAAATGTTTTATCTGGTCGCCGCTTTTTACCTTTTGCAGTTGTTTTTTCTTATAGTCTGCCTCGGCCTGGTTGACCACGTCAACCAGTTCGTCTCGGCTGTTATATTTTCCTATGTCTTTTTTGTCCGGCGGGATTTGATTAGCCCCCAGAAGTTTTTCAAAATGTGTGACGATGTTGTAGTCTTGGTCTGCCCAATCCATTGCTTGATTTTGGGAGGGATTGACAGCAGATATTTTACCAAGGGTTATTTTTTCAAGAAATGACAAGTATTTCGGTGGAGTTTGAAGAATTTTTAGTTCTTCAAAGTAAGCTTTTGCTTGCGGGGAATTTTCATGCTTCTGAATGAATTGGTCTATTTTGGCCTCAGAAAGAACAGCCAAAATTTCCATCAAGATAAATTCATGTAAAAGTTGAGAGGTCACCTGTTTGTTTCCCTAAGAATTACTTCTTTTTCAAGCTGGGTTAAGTCCCCGCCGTAGTCCATAAAGGCTCTCGCATACATTATCCAGGTTGGACTTTCGAAAATTTTAACCGAGACATACTTCCAAAACTCATATATGGCATAAAGCATATTGTTATCAACTGAGACGTTCCCGCTATCAGACGGCAGGTTGTTGATCCCAAACGAAAACATTCTTATAGCCTTGTCGGGGTCAGTTTTACTTGTTTCTATTACCTCCTCCATGTCAAGCAGGAAAAACGGCATGGCCCACTCAAAAGAGCTTCTCATTCTGTTTGAGGCATTAACTGCACACAAAACATTAAACAAGGTGTTGTTTTTAAGCCGAACATCAAATCCTGCTTTAAAAATAATTTCCAGAAGTTGCTTGACAACCTCGGACCTACGTAGGTCATTTTGTCTCAGAGCCGTCATTAGCAAAGGAAATATAAGTTTTCGGTCCTCATCTGAGGTGCTTTGTTCCAAGGCTACATTCGCCCACATAATAAACTTATCGGGTTTTGCTGGAAACAATCTAAGGGCAAGGTCGTAATTTTCTCTGTTGCCGATCCAGCCCAGAGGATCTGCTAGCAGGTCTGAATCTGGTATTTTTATTAGATCGGCGACATCCTCTCCTTGTTGTTTAAGGAAGGCACGAATTACCTCAACAATGTTGTCCGGGTATTTTTCTGCAATATCGCCCATGGTTATTTTGTTGTCCTGGGCGTCATAAGCCTCCACGCCGACCTCCTCGTGTCCAGAGAAGGCAATTGCGTCCTTGTCGTTTGTCTTTTTGTTAATGATAAACAAAAACCGAGCACCTTCATCATGGTACTCGCTAAAGTGATTTGTTGTTTCTGTAGCGGAAATACACCACTTTGTATTTTTTCCATACACACAAGAGGCTTTTTCTGACTTTGGTTCTATTATTAAAAACTGGCCGTCCTCATAAACCTTGGTCGCCTGTGTCTTGGCTTCTTTTTCTATGGACTTCTCCTTGTGGATAGCCTCGGCTTCTTCCACAGTGTCTCTTAGAACATAAACATTTTTATATTGGTTGATGTCTTTTTTATCAGGCGGAATTCTGTTGAGGCTCAACATTTTTTCAAATCCGTTGATAATGTTCATCATGTCTCTCACAAGAATATCTAGCGACCCAGCCTCGTGTGGGGACTCTGGGTGATTTTTAAAGGCAAAGAACTCAATTTGTTTTTCCACCCAGGGAACATACTTGGGTAACAGGCCATAGAGTTTAAAAATCTTTAAAAACTGGCCCGCTTGTGTTCCCTGGTGTCTTTGGATTGCGTCGTCTATTTTTCCCTCAAGCAACCTGGTGAGGTTTTCTCCAAGCCCCATTCTTGGAGGATCCTTAGAATATGGTTTTCTGTTAAGGTTTTTGGCGACCTTTTTTATAACAGCCCCAGACCTGGCTTTATTTGGGTCGTTTCTGTCCAGGTACACCTCCCCGCCACCAATCATATTTCTTCTGACCGACCCGACTGCCCTGGTGTGGCCCATGTCATCCAGGACATTTTCTACCAAAGAAGTAATAAACTCCCTGAGGGAGCTATTTTCCTCACTGTCGTCCCCTGACCACATGACCCTGTGTTGAGGTTTCATGTTTATGCCAAGCGGAGACCCACCGGTCGCAGAGACTCCACCTCCGCCAACCGCATTAGTTTCTTTTTGTAGTTCTTTTTTTCCCATGGGTTATTTTTTTATAATTATTCCATAGTCAACGCAAACAACTCTGCCATCGGCAGTAATACCCCAGTGGTCCCACCTGGCAATATCCACGACATTATATTTTGTAAGCAACAAATAGAGTTTTTGCAACAACTCATGACCTTTTGTGGTCAAACTTGACAACATTTTCAACCTGTGTTGAAAAGCTGGAAGAGTTTGAGCCATTTTTGTCCACGCGGAGGTAAGATTTGACATAGTTGCCCTAAAGGTCTCAGTTGAAAATCTTTTGTGGGTTAACTCATAGGCAAAGGCAATCATAAAATCCTCATTTAGGCCAGTTTCGGACTTTAGTTGACCCTCAGACTGAAATGCCTTGGCTATTTCCATTATTATCCAGTATCCCTCTGGGTTGGACTCATAGACCTTGGCCACGGCTCCTGTGTGACCAAATTTCCTAAATCCTTCTATTTCATCCTTGTTTTGAAGAACTCCCATTTCATTTCCTACAATCTTCAAAACCTTTGAGGAGCTAAGCAGGTAAACTTGTCTCCCAAGACCCTCGCCAAGAAACTGTAGACCGGCACCCTGTACATACTCATGTATTTGACCTAGGGACTTGAGGGTTTTAAATAAATTAAGATCAAAGGTTCCCCTAAGACTTTCCTGCAGGACTTGCCCCGCTTGCTCCTCTATTAGTTGTTTCAGAAGATTCATTTTAGTGCCGCACATTGGTTTTTATTCCGGTATCCACACACAAGAGACGGCCATCTGCTCCCCAACCCCAGTGATCCCACCTAGCAATATCTATGATGCCTTTTGACTCGAGCTCATATACTTTTTCAAGAAGCTCTCTGCCTTTTTCTGGCAGATTTTCCCACTCGGAGATGTGTTCTCCCCATTTTTTATTAAGCTCCATCCACACGTCCCTTGGGGTTGGAAGTAACTCCATTCCAATTTTTGCTATTAGGTCTCCAAATCTTCTAATTTGATCACTGTCTATTCCTGTTATTTCTTTAAATTCCCTTTTGTCCTTAAAGGTTCTAACTGGCTCTGCCGTGTACCACGTATAGTCTGGTGCATTCTCAAACACCTTTGGAACAAGCCCTGAACCTAGGGTGTGAAAATTTTCTATTTCTGTTTTGTTTTGTAGGAGGTCTGAGGAGTCCTCCACGTAGGTGGACATTTTAAGAACTTTGCCGGAGGATAAAATCCAGGCACACTTGGATGAACCGCACCCAAGCGCGTCAAGAGTGTGAGATGCATATCTTATTCTAGCACGGTGAGACGGAAGCGCCTTGAATTTATTAAAGTCAAACCCGCCTCTAAGTTTTTCCTGCAAAACAATAGCCACCTGCAAGTCAATATGTTCTTTTAAAAAGTTCATCTTGTTAGTCCTGGGTCCACACATACAATTTTTTGGTCCGAGGTCCATCCCCAGTGATCCCACCTGGAGATGTCGTCCATGCCCTGGGACACGAGGTGGTAAAACTTACTCAGAAGTTCCCTGCCTTTTTCTGGTAATTGGTCAAAAACGATCCGATTACCTGTTGTTATTTTATTATAATTGTCTATTGCCTCTGGCAGGGAAGAAGCCCCGTTCTGTACAACCTGAAACTCAAGCCCAATCAGGTCATATTCTGTTATCCCGGTTATTTTTTTAAGTTCATTAAATGAGGAAAATGTCCTGCTTGGTTCTACAACAAGCCACTCAAACTCTAGGTCATGGTCATAAATTCTTGGAACAAAGTCTGCCCCAAACCTGGCAAATGCCTTTATTTCGGCTTCGTTTTGTTCTGCTTCTCTTCTATGCCGGGATATTTTGAGAACCTTGCCGGAGGAAAGAGCATAGGCGCACCTTGAGGACCCGCACCCAAGCTTCTGAAGCCTGGCCTTAGCATATAATATTTTGCGGTCTGCCCACTCAATGGCCTTAAACTCCTTAAAGTCAAACCTAAGGTCCTTTTTCAGGGATCGTATTTTTTCGGAAACAACCTGTTGGGTTATTTCCTCAATATATTCTTTTAAAACAGTCATGGGGATAAATATCCCTTTTGGCTCATTAAACCTGAGCCAAATCGTGCTTTTTTCTACATCAGACCCCGGCCAGTCCCGGGTCTATGCAAATGATTCTTTGGTCAACTCCCCAGCCCCAGTGATCCCACCTGGAGATGTCGTACATGCCTGCATTTGTTAAAAACTTAAATTTTTCTAAAAGTTCCTTGCCTTTTTCTGGCAAGTCGTCATAGACTATTGGTTTAAAACTTGAATATACCCCCGAAAGGGCTCCTGGGTCTTCATTTCGTTGTGTCGTGAGCCCTTGCGGGTCTTCTCCCTGCCAACGAGCGAGGTCTTTTGCCTTTTTTTCGTTGAACCCGGCAATGTTTTGCCTTATGTCTTTGTCTTTACTGCTTGCCATAAACCACAACAGTTCCTCGGGGACGCCTGTGTGAGAAAGCATGTCTTGCCTTGAGGAAAAGGTTCGGCTTGGCTCTACTACCAGCCACATATAGTTGGGGGCAAATGCAAAAACTTGTGGCACATACTCAGGGCCAAACTTGTCAAAAGCTGCTTTTTCACCTTTGTTTTGGTAAACAGAGCTCATATAGGCTATTTTGAGCACCTTTCCAGAGGACAAAATATAGGCGCACCTTGAGGACCCACAGCTTAAATTCTGGAGTCTGTCGTTTGTGTACTTATACAATTTTTCAAAAGAGCCTGTCTCGGCCAGCTTTTTAAACTCCTCAAAATTAAACTTTAGGGCATTGCTGTCCAAGTGCCTTGTTTTTTCAGACACAACCTGATCTGTCAGGTCGGCAATATATTTTTCTAAAAGGGCTCTCACAAAAGGTAAATATTGTTACCGGGTGGCTATGCCTCTGTCAAACAATATCTTTTTTAGCTTTTCTATTGTGTCCTGAGGGTTTTTGTGCAAAATAACCATGCCTCCGGCAGCCTGGAACCTGCTGGTGTATTTTGTCCTGTCATCTATCAAAAGAGAGGAGGAGTTTGCGTACTCGTGTTTATCCTGGGTGCAAATAAATCCAGAAAACATCCCAGGAAAGTTTTTTTCTATCCACTGCCGCTTTTCCTCCTCACATCTGGCAGGGTCCCCATCCACAGGGGCTGTTAGGACCACAGGCTTCTTCCCTGTAAGGGCTGTGATCTGAGAGACCATCTCATGTGCCCCTGGCATCATAGGCAGCCCTAGAAAAAATCCTGGGCGTCCTGCCACGGCAAACTTCTCCTGCCGTAGGGCTTGCCAGGCTTTCTTAAGGGCACGGAGACCGGGATCAGTTTGCGGTCCTGCAAGATATTTTTTCAGGTCGTCATCAGGAAGTCCAGAAAGGTCTGGAAACTGCTTAATGAGGTTGTCGAAAGTTTTCTTTAGGTGTGGGTTTTTGGTGCCCTGGTCAACACCTTGGTCAAATGCGGCCGTTACGCCGTCCATATCCACAAAAATATTTATATTTGAGTTACCAATTTCTTGTTCTGTAAGCAAATTTACTATTTCATTTATTTTGTTCATTTATCGTAGCCTTCTGAAAAGTTCCGTCTCCCGGCGCTCAAGTTCCTGTCCCAGTTCCTTACCAGAGAACCCCTGAGCCTGCAACTCAATTCCGGTTATGCTTGGCTCGTATCTTATAAAATTTTGCACTAGGTCAGAACTTGGCTTTCCAACCAAGGAAGAAAACTCCACAAGGTCCTTGTCGGCCAACTTTGCTATCTTAAATAATTTTTTTACCTTATAGGCATTTGGAACCTCAAGACCCTGGAAAGTAACCAGGAAAGAAACCTGAGTTACCTCGTCCGAGGAGTATTTTAGGTCATTTAGCTTTTTAAGCAATAGTTTTGCAGCATTTTCCCTTAGCAAAACCGCCAGGGCTACTGAGGTGTTTTTTGTGTCCTTAAAGTCCCTGCTCACGTGGAGCCCGGGAAATATCTGCTCCCACAGACCATGTTCTGACACCAGGTTAAAAAAGTGGACAGTTGACCTGGAGCTCTTTATGCCCTTTATGAACTCGTCCCTAATTCTCTCTCCAGAGACACCCTGGAGTGAGTTATCTGCCTTTATGGCCTCGCTGGTAGCTGGGTCCAAACCAGAACCCAGCCTTGCTGCAAACCTTAGGGCTCTCAAAATTCTAAGTTTGTCCTCTCCAAATCTTTCCTGTGGACTTCCAACCGTCCTGACTATTTTATTTTCTATGTCGGCAATTCCGCCAACATAGTCTATTATTTCCTTGTTTTCTATGTCATAGAAAAGGGCATTCAGACTTAAGTCTCGCCTGCGGACATCCTGCTCGATTGAGGTAAATTCCACAGAATCTGGGCGTCTGCCTGGGCTTCCATCACGCCGGAAGGTTGCTATCTCATATTCGTTTCCCTTCGGGGTCAGAAGCTTGATTACCCCAAAGGATTTTCCGATTTCAAGAATTTTTAACCCCGGGTCTTCCTTGGCGATTTCAATAATTTCATCAGGGGTGGCGTTGGTGGCCACGTCAAAGTCCTTCGGTTTTTCGCCCGTCAGGGCATCCCTGACAGAGCCACCGACCAGGTAAAACTGCTTTCCAGAGGCTTTAAAAAGATCAGAAATCTTTAAAAGGTCATCTGGTAAGGGAATTAGCAGTTTTTTCCTAACTGGTAAGGCTTCTCCCCCGGCTTCCAAAATTTTATTGAAAACCTCATAAATTACGGCTTCAACTAGCATGGGGTTAATTAGTTTGTTGGGGTTCTTGATTCCAGGAGGCGTCTAATGACGTTTACAGACCTGCACAGACCAATGTGGGCTGTTGTTCCCTGACCTACTATGGCATTTGCTAGACCAACAACCTCGCCTCTGGAGTTAATGATGGACCCACCAGAAGACCCTGGGGCCAGGGCAATGTTCACCTGAACCAGGTTTACCAGGCGTCTGTCTCTCTGGTCTTCTCTTATTAGGTTGGACACTATTCCATTTAGAAATGTCCAGCCCACACCCAGGGGGTGTCCCACGTGATAAACCTCAGACCCAATCGGGGGAAGCTCGGCAGCAAGTGGCAAAAACGCCAGTGGGTGAAAGTCAGACTCGGTTGGCTCTATTATTACTATGTCATTGTCTCTGTCCCACATGGTGATTCTGCCAGGGTTCGGATCACTTGTAACCTGTCCCATCCACCTGATTTCTCTGTGTTGCACGAAAAACACCTGTTCTCCAACCAGGTCTGGTACTGTTGGTACAGTTACTATAAACCCAGGAATCAGCTCCACCATAATGTTTCTTTGAAAACAGTGAGCGGCACTAACAAGGTGTCTGTCGTCTATGAAGAATCCAGCACAGAACGGACCTTCCCAGTTTGACTCTGGAACAGGTGTCATTAGCCCACGAGTTCCGGCTGTGGCCGGTCTTACAAATCCCACAGTTGCCCTGAGTTGCCTTTGAGTATTTTCCTGAGACAGTTCTACCCTGGCAACAGAAGGTCGAATGTGCTGCACACAGGAGGTAATACATATGAAGATAGCACCAAGACCAATCAAAAGCAACCCCGTCGGCATTTTTTTATTCTTGTTCGGCGCATCTATCTTCATATATTTACATCTCCTTGGCCTTGTCCATGGATATAAATATGACACCCAAACTGGAGGGTCCAAAATATTTTTTTTGACAAAAAAGCCGGTCAAATAAAACAAGTGACCGGCAGTTCTTATTTTCTTCTGTATATTTTACCCCCAAGGTGGCTTTTTTGGCCTGGTTTATGCAAAAGACTGCAACGTTTGTGTTCGGGTGTCCCTTTTGGACTTGAGCAGGGACTCTATTGAGGTCTCTATTGTGTCAAGAGAAACCAAATAATAAGCCGTGACCGGTTTTGTTTGGCGTGTTCGGTAAACACGACCAGTTCTTTGGTCTAGTTTGGATGGATTCCACGGAAGTTCCAGGTGAAGGACGTTGTTAGAAACAAGCTGAAGTCCATCAAGACCAATGCCTCCTGCATCAGAGGCATAAAAAATGTTTATGTTTGGGTCTGTTTGAAAGTCTTTAACCGCCTTGTCCCTGGCCTTGATATTTTGTGCCCCAGTAAACACAACCGACCCAACCCCGAGAAGGTCTGTTTCTCTCTTGGCAATAGCCAAGTATTCTGTCCACTCAGAAAATACAACCAATTTTTCTCCTCTTTTTAAGACGTCACTAAGAATTTTTAGGTACTCGGTTACCTTGTTTGAAAGCGGCTCTTTATTTTTGGTTATCAGTTCTTTTGCATTGGCGGCTTGTCTTGCCTTGAGGAGATATGACTGCAAAAGCATTTTTTCAATATGGCCAAGCTGTTGATTCATTGACTTTGCAATGAGAACCCTCGCCTTTTCCCTATAGTCATCGTGGACTATTTTTTCTTCCTTGTTGCACCCCACATAAATGTGCTGGTGTGTTATTGGGGGAAGGTTGAGTTTGTCATAAAACCAAACATGGTCTGAGACCTTTGACTTTAGGTCCTCTAGGTTTTTCACGCCCGAGTAAATGACCTTTGTTGTGCCAGTCATTAGCACATTTTGATATAGGTGGTTGAACTTCCACCTTGGACCGAGCTTGCCGGGTGCCGCTATTTCCATGATGGAGTAAAAATCATCCAGCCTGTTCTCAACCACAGTGCCGCTGAGACCATAAAAATACTCAGACTTTATCTGAGACAGGGCTTTCCACGTTTTTGTGTCGTTATTTCTGACAAACTGTATTTCGTCCACCACCACCAGGTCCCACTTGTGTTTTTTTAGGTCATCTATTTTTCTGGTAGCGTACTGGTATGTAAGAATGTAAATTTCCCCGGTGGTCTTTCCAATGATGGCAAGCTGTTCTGGCTTGGTTACGACAGTGGCTATTTTTCCGGTAGTTCTTTTAATTTCGTTTGCCCACTGAGAACACAGGGACTTTGGAGCCACAATAAGTGTGTTGAGGTTATTATTTTGGTTTACTAGGTGCTTCCAGCACGCTATTGTCGTAATGGTTTTTCCTGAGCCGATCACCATAGAGCAAACCCCTCTCTTTGCCCCAATCATCTTCTTGAATATGTCTTCTTGGTAGTCGAACAAGGTTACACCGGAGAGTAACCCAGCAGAAGAAATGTTTAGCGACTGGCTGCTGTTTGTCTGGTGTGGCGGTTGTCCATTTCGCTTTTGCCACACAAGTAGGTTGTCGCTAGCAACCGGGCTTTTTCCAACTACTTTTCTAGACCCCTCCCAGGAGTCATGGTACATAACCCCGGCCTGATAAAGCCGTGTGTGTAGTGGAATTTTTATACGCTCTCTGCCAAGAGCAACAAGCCAAGACTTGGCCGTGTCATCTGTCGGCCACCCACATTTTTCTATGCCGTTCAGAGCAGCAAGGTGAACACACCACCCTGCCTCCTGTTCAAAATACTCCTCGCAGGTGCAAGCCCGGGTCGTGCCAAGGGCGTCAAAAATCTCTATGGTGTTTGTTTTGCCCTTGCCGTCTATTACCCCAACCTTGAGCCACTCTGTTTGCTTTGGGTGCAAAAAGAATGTGAACTTCCTTCTTCCTGCTTTCTCGGCCATTTCTCTTTTTGCCACATCTGGCCCACTTGAAATAATTTTCGGAAGCTTGAGCTTTTTATTTTTCCCGGCAGGTGGAACATAAAAACACGAAAGATTTGGTATGGTGGGAGGTGGAGTCATAGGAGGAATAGCATTCTAGGGCGAGTCAACAAAGCTTTCAACAACAGACAAAGGCTCAATTCCAAGAGACACCAATTTTTCCTTGAGATTTTTAATTACTTCTTCCTTGGAAACTTTGTCTGTGTCACAGACAACTGAGATTGACCGGAGTTTTCCGTCGTCAATGTTCTCATAGTCTATCCACAGGATTTTAATGGAGGAAAGCATAGAGCACTCTCAGCACTTACTGTACCCGCAACTTTTGCAGGAAAGGCAACCCTCCTGGTAAACCAGGTCATGTGACCCACAACTAGGACATTTTTTATCTGAGGAGGTTTTGGTGCCGTCCTTTATGTAGTGCTTGAGGACTCTGGTGACAGCCCTAGAGAAAGAAAACAAGTCGTCTTCTTTTTCTGAGCCCTTCAAAAGTTGCTCAACAACATACTGCACCGGGGTGCCGTGACGGAGTGCCAGGGAAATAGTTCTGGTGAAGGCTGCATTGGTGGCATTTTCAAACATTTGATTTATGTCTTTTACTATTGACTCATCCTCTGGTCCCTTGTCGTGGTCATAGTGAAAATCATACCTCGGCACAGGATTTTCCTCCCCGTTGTGTTTCACAATTTTACCCATTTTAACCCGCTTTGGGATGGAGACAAACTTGGACAGCCCACCCATTATCTCATAAGGCTTGTCGGCCAGCAGGCCAATAAAAAACGTCCATTTTTCTCCATTAACGGTGGTTGAAATAACCTCACAAGGAAGTTCCTTGGGTCTCTTCGGGGCGTGGTGCTCAGCAAACTTTTCTTCTTTCTTTTTCGTAGACTCGTCAGAATTTATCAAAACCCCAGAACGGCTTCCGTCTCTATAAACGGTAAATCCTTTACACCCAGACTTCCAAGCCCGCATATAAATGTCCGAAACTAATTCCTTGGTGGCATCACTTGGCAGGTTGCAAGTCTTTGAAATAGCGTGACAAATCCACTTCTGAGCAGCCGCCTGGATTTCAACAGAAGCTTTCCAGTCAACATCATTGGCTCTTGACTTCCAATATGGGGATTCCTCTACTTTTTTCTTTCCGGTGACTTCCATCCATTTTTGGAACTGCGGGTGATAAACCTCATGCTCCTGCCACTTGTCGCCAAGTTCATCCACAAAATCCACCCGAGCGTTTTCTTCTACCAACATGATTTTTCTTCTGCGTTTATAGACGACTTCAAACGCGGGCTCAATTCCAGATGTAGTTTGTGTCAAAATTGACACGCTTCCAGCCGGGGCTGTTGTGGTAAGAGCAATATTTCTTCTGCCATATTTTTTTAGACGATTTTGTAGTTCTTTATCTCCTGCGGCTATTCCATTTATAAATGAATGATCTTTTTCTTTTTCATAGTCATAGGCCGGAAAAGCTCCACGTTGCTCCGCCAGACAAGTTGTTTCCCAATATGACTTATAGGCCAACAGACCATAGATGCTGTCAACGACTTCTATTGACTCTGGCGAACCATATCTCTGACCAAGCGCGGCAATAGTGTCTCCAACTGCCGTAACCCCTAATCCGGTTCTTCTGCCTCTTTCACAGGAGACCTTGATTCGATTCCAAAGGTCAAGCTCAATTTTCTTTACATTTACGGGCTCAGGATCAGCCTCAATTTTAGAAATGATTTTGTCAATACACTCAAGCTCAAGATCAATCATATCATCCATGAGACGCTGTGCGGCGCGAACCACTTGCCCATAGGTTGCACCATCAAACGTGGCACTTTCGGTGAATGGATTTTTAACAAAGGATAAAGTGTTGACAAGCATCAGCCTACAACTGTCGTCCTTGGATAAAACAATCTCGGAGCAGTTTGAAACAAGCAGGCCACCTGTCCAATAGGTATGTTCTTCTGCTTCCACCGTGATATCATAAACAATCTCTTCTCCAAGAGGCATGATTTCCACTATGTCATAAGTGTTTTTTGGCCCAGCCGGGGGGGTTCCGCATTCCAAGGTTTTCACAAGTCTTTGAGTTTTCTCTGGATGAATAAACCCAATCAGGTCTGCAAATTTCTGTCTACTTTCTCTGGTTCCAATATTTAGGTCATAACTTTCCTTGCACTCATAAATTCCATTTGAAAACTCCACCTCATGCGCTTTATTTATTGTATAATATGAGCGAATTCCAAAACTAGACAATATTTCTTGGACTTGTTCTATCAATTTAAGACAAGAGGACTTTAAGGTCACTCTGTTTGCAACAATACTTCCGTTGGCCGTGTAAAGACCCCTTAAGAATCCTCGTAGTTTTTTTGGAGTTGCCGTAAAAATATAGTCTGGGTGAAGAGAGCGATTATAGGTTTTTGGCAATCCTTCGATTTCTGTCTTTACCAACCAAGCAAATTCCGAAATTCCGAACCTTGGCTCAATTATTAAATGAGCAATTTCGCTTGTGTGATAGCAGACATCTTCTTTTCCAATGCATAAAAGAGTTAAATTGTTTGATGCCTTGTGAGACATTCCGTCTCCCCAGACTAATCCATCCATAATATCTTGTGGAACTAATTTTTCTAGGCTTTGTTCTTTTGTCAGGCTTCCAACCGAAACATCAATGGACTCTGCGTCTTTAACCTCAACCTTTACACCACCGCAAACAACCCTGTGGTTTTCTGTGCCATAAAATATTCCTGCTTTTGTTTTGTAGGCAGAGACTGGTTTTATTCCAGTTTTGACTTTATTAGTCACCTTGGTCCACTGTTTGCCAGACCAGATTGTCGATCCTATTTTGATTTCATCAAAGGTTCTTATTCCCTCTGGGGTTAAAACGGTAGCCCAGCCTGGCTGACAAGGGTTAACTCCAACACTCGCAAACTCCTCATAGCAATCACTTGGAGTATTTCTTAAAACGGTGTCCCAAAACAAGAGTCCAGGCTCTGCACACTCATGTGCGCTGTTAACAATTTGATTCCAAATGTTTTTTGCTGAGACTTTTTTTGTTATCGTTGGTACCGAGGAAGTCACTGGCCAACGAAGCTCTACTTGTTTATCATCCTCAACTGCCTTCATGAATTCATCCGTAAGACGGATAGAAATATTAGCACCGGTTACTTTTTTGAGATTTCTCTTGATGTTGATAAAGGTTTCAATTTCTGGATGATGCACCGAAATTGTGAGCATAAGAGCTCCTCTTCTGCCGCCCTGAGCCACCTCTCTGCAAGAATTCGAGAAGCGTTCCATAAATACACCAATTCCGTCGGTTGACTTGGCTGCATTTTTGGTGTTCATTCCTTTTGGTCTAATATTAGAAATGTCGGTGCCAACTCCAGCACGTCTTTTCATCAGTTGGACCAACTCTTGATCTGTCTTAAGAATGCCCCCATATGAGTCAAATGGAGGTTCAATAGTATAACAATTGCTTAAGGTCATCAATTGATACAGGTTTCCAATTCCTGCCATCGGACTGCCCTGTGGAACCACATATTTGAAATCCTTAAAGAGACCATATATCTCTTCCTCGGTCATTGGGTGAGGATACTTGGCCTCAATCCTGGCAAACTCCTTTGCCATTCTTTTGTGCATGTCATCTGGGGTCGCCTCCAGAATGTCTCCCTCTGGTGTTGTCAGGGCATATTTGTCAATAAAGACCTCAGCCGCAAGGGTGTCTCCTTTAAAATACTCAATAGATTTTTTTAGTGCTTCTTCTTTATTCATATATCCCCGTGTGTGAGAGAGCCGCTTAGATTATTTTTTCAATTTTTACTGAACTTTGTTGCTGGTGTTTTTTGTAGAGTTCCCTGAGAACAGAAACAGCGCCCTCAGAGTTTGTTTGGCCAGACTTAGTCCCACCGTTTCCGAAGCCATTTCCCCTTGGGGGCTCAACTCTATTTTCTGACATGTCCATTTCAGAAATGACCCTGAGTCTGGACTTGGCTGTGTCAAGGTGGATATAGTATTGAATACCGTCCTTGCCTGCTCTATTTTTGGCAATAAACAAGGTGCCATACCCGGTGGATTTCATTTCTGGTTTTCTGTGGAGCCCCAGGATTACATCGCAGGCATGACTTTGCCCATAGGACTCAGCCATGTTTGTCATGTCAATAAAGTCAGCCTTGGAGCCTTCTTTGTTTGACTGCGTGGCCGTCCAAACTGGAACATCCATCTCCTGAGCCAGTCCTCTTAACTCCTCAAAAATCCTTTGAAGTTCCATCCTTGGAAGCTCATATTTTTCAGTGGACCTCATTATGCCGGAGTAGTCTATTATAATGAGGTCTGGTTTAAATCCCGTAAGGGCAAGTCTATCTAGGTGATTTTTAATGGTTTGAACGGTGGCTGTTCTGGTTGGGAATTCCTTAATTATCAGTTTTCCGTATGTCTCTTTGTTTTGTTGGTAGTGGTTTTTAATTTTGTCAATGTTGTCCCCGCACTCCAGGGAATTCAGGTCACACAGGTAGGAGTCAAACCTGACACCCACTGCTCTTTCCCTGAGTTCAAAGGAATAGTGGACTACATTTTTGCCACGCTTTAGGGCTTCCGCTCCAAATTGAATTAGCAGGTGTGATTTACCGCAGTTGTGAGTAACAAAAAAGTCTTCCATAACATAAAGATTGTCTTTATTGACCTGAAAACCAAAGTATTCACCAAAACCAACTGGGGTAACGCTAAACCCAGTATTAAGAACATTTTTTATTTGCTTTCTTGGCCTGGCTTGCTTTCTTGGAATTCTGCACGGAATTTTATCAACATCTCCAGAAATATATACTCGATAATAGACACCAGCAAAAGAGATTTTTTTGATGTTCTTTACGCAGGGCTGCACGTAGGCTGCCAGCCCAAGACTTTGGCATATAAATTTAACGTCATTTGCCAGTCGTTCTGATTTTGAAATAAAGTCATAGCAATTATTGTTAAAGTGTCCATCAGTGTCCAGCAAACCTGCCAATATTTGTCTTCTGCTTTCTCTGTCCGACGTTTTGTAAACGTCGGGTATAAATTTATTTCCAGCAGAAGTCCCATAAACGCCCAGGTCACTTAAAGCATTTCTTACTTTGTTGTTATGTAATCTGTGATTGCCCAGGTAGTAACCTGTCGCTTTATTATTTTTTTTCGGATGGACGGAAACCGTTTGATTATTTTCTTCTGCAAATTTCTCAAAAGCATCTTTAATTTCTTTATCGGCGGTTGTTATCTCAATTCGCCCAGAATAAAAGGAACCATCTCCAAGCAAAATACCCAAAATATATGGGTCAATTAAAAGAGTTTTTGTTTTAAACGTTATTTCTTTTGCTCTGTGAAGCTTATAAAGACTTTTTGACTTTCCACTCAAGTATTCTTCAACGGTTTTGTTTACAAATTGTTTTTTTTGAATATTATAGAGAGACAATATGTGAGATTTGTTAACCACAAACGATTTTCCTTTGGTTGGATTAATCTCATACATTTGTTCTGTGCCGGAAACCAAGTTCAAAACTTTTCTAGGTTTGCTGTCTGGACCCATCAAAAGGTCAGACACCTTAACGTCTTCAACGTTTTTAAACGAGCCGTCGAACATCAATATCTGGGTTCCACGAGCATGGCATCCGCTTAAGGCCACAACAGTTCCAATTTCTCCAGAACCAAGCCCACCATTCAAAATTTCTCTTGAGTCAAGCTCTGGGATACCTGTCTTGACAGGGTGGCGAGCAGTTTCTGAGTACCTGGTGTCAATGTCGGACCCAAGCTCTAGCCCCCGGGTGGTCGTCATGCCGGCTGCCAGAGCCTCCTTGATGACCATGGCTACCTTGTCATAGTCCTCGCTCACAATGAGCCCTACAGATTTTTCTAGAGCCATCTGGAGGCTCTGCTTCTTGCAGAACTCCAAAGCCTTACTTTTGACATACGGAAGGTCCCCCAGGTTTTCGTTTTTAACAAGGGCAACCAAAAAATTCTGTACCTGGTGTCTGAGAATTGAATCTCTGTCAGACCTTAGTTCCTCAACCAAAATTGTTCTCAGCAGGTCCTGAGAGGGAAACTCCTTAAACTTTTTTTGGTACTCAATATACTTGCTGGCTACCAGCTTTAGGTAGGCGTGTTCAAAGTACCCAACATCTAAAACTTCTGCAAACTGGCTGGCCCACAGTCTGTCAAACAGCATGGCCTGCACGATTTTTTCCTGAAAGGCTCGGTCAAAAGTGAAATGTTTACCTGTCGTCTTGTCCGTAGACATACGTTTCTCCTAGTTAGCTCTATGCCAAAAAACAGTTAAAAAAATAGTTGCAAATAAGAATATTTCTCACCAGCAACCATTACTGCCTTCTCTGTGTGTTGGTGTCAAGTCTAAGACAACTCATCGTTTGTTTAAAGATGTTCCTCGGGGGGAAACTTCCTCAAAAAAATTGCTATTCGACAAGAGTTGTTTTGAACACCGAGTAATGCCTGTCAAAATCAATGTCTGACACTGCCCCGGCCTCTAAAAGCGTTTTAATCAAGGCCAATTTATTTATCGAGGGCGAAAAATTATCAAAAGTATAGTCAATTTTTTGAATTTGACTTGCCGACAGGTCCATGGACGACAGGTACATCAGACTCCAGTTTCTTTCAAGAACGCTCTTTGAGTCCAGAATGTCCTTGTAGGCTTTTATCTTGGAACCTTCCTCTTGGATTTTCTTCTCACAAAAGGCCATTATGTCCTCGACGGTGTGGTCCTTGTCTACGTCCTTAAGAATTTCTATCCTTTTTGCTGCCGTCTTTAGCCCAATGCCATCAACCCCTGGAATATTGTCCGAGGTGTCACCCACCATTGTTCTGGCTAGACAGAAATTTCTTGCCGAAACCCCATAGTCATCCAAAACTTTTTGGCCAGAAATAAATATTTTCTTGCCTGGGTCATATATCTCTATGTTTGGGTCCTCTAAAAGCTGATAGAAGTCTTTGTCGGAGGACACAAGAATTTTTTTGCCTGGGGTCTTGGCCAGCTTGGTTCTGAGAATATAGGCTATAATATCATCGCACTCACACTCTGGAACATATACCTGACACACCGGCAAGTGTTTAAGCGCCTGCGTTAACAGATGAAGCTGCTTGAGCCTGTTTTCGGTGTCTGACATTAACCAGGACCTGGTAGGCGAGGCATCCTTGTTTACGTTCTTAAAGGAATCTTTGTCCTTGGCCCTGTTTGCCTTATAGCCCTCAAAAATCTTTTTCCTTCTCGGGGAAGCCCCGCCCTGTTCCCAAACCACCACAAGCTTTTTCGGAACAAAATTGTTTGTAAGAAAATTCAAGTACTTGACAAACCCAATGACTCCACCAACAGGGTCACCGCTGGTAGTGGTGGCCTGGTTGGCACAAAAAAGACGTATGAAAATATTCATACCATCAATTATTATAACTGGACGCTCTGTTCGCTGGCCGATATTTATATTTAAGGGTGTCATTTGTTAATCTTCACAAGAATTAATTTCACAAAGGCAAGTCATTCTCAAGGTCTTTTATAAACCCCCACCCATACCACTCCAGGCCGATTTTGGTTTTTGGAGGAAGAACGCCTTTTGACTCAAGGAAGCCATCCTCAAAACCCACAAAGAGCCTTACACCAGTCCAGCGCAAAATACGATTTACTCGCTTGAGACTAAATCCTATTGTTTTTTTCTTAACGTCCACTTGAACCAAATCCATTTTGACCTCTGTTGCTTTCTGTGACCGTGTCGGTTTCTTCCATAATGACCTCACCAGCGGTGGCCACCTTATAGACTACAAGCTGTGCAATCCTGTCACCTTTTTTAAAAGACTGGTAAATACCAGGTTCACCAGGCGCTGATTGATTAAAGTTTAGACAGTTCAAAACAACTGTCACTTCTCCCCTGTATGTTGGGTCGATTATTCCCCCGGTTGGAAAAATTCCTCTGGCAGACAAACCGGACCTGCCCTCAATTTTCATGAAAATGCGGTTTCTGTCATTGTCCATGGTGGGCATGTCGGCAAGCTGGATGTTGGTTTTTACCTTAATCGTTAGCCCAGAACGAATTGAAAAATCTTCATCACAATATAGGTCGAATCCTATATCACCTTCCCTTATAGCCGTTGGCAAGGTGGCAGTATCAGACATTTTCTTGAACTTGATACGGATTTTGGTATCCGCCTTTGGAATCTCTGGGGCATACCAGTTTTTGTCTGTGGTCTTATATGACTCCATAGCCAGTTCCTTTGACATATTGTTGTCTTTGTCGTGTGTCATGGGGCTTTTCCTTAAAAACAAGCAGGGTCTCTCAGGCGTTTGCCTCAAGAGAAGCCTCGGCCGTTGCCATTGCTGCCGCCTGGACTTCCTCAACAGAGTCTTTGTTGACTCCTACATAGGTGGAGTGCTCCTCCACATGGGGCTTCATAATGTAGGCTTCGTCCATTAATCCCTCAAGATATGTCTTGTAGAGAGGGCTTTCCAGCATCTCGTCAAAATTGGACTTGTTGAATTTCTTCTCAGTCACAGCCCCGGTTTTGATGTTTTTGATAACCACAGACTTCCAAGCCCCGGCACCTTCCACAGAAACAAGGTGACCGTTTACGGTAGCCGGACCTACTTTATCGCAGTGAGCTCTCAGGAAATCAAAAATCTGCTCATGTTCTTTAATTCCAACTCCAAAGTGAATTTGGAAAGTACACTCCCTAAAGGGTCTCGCGACCTTGTTTTTAATTGTCTTAGCGGTAACCTCAATTCCAATGACATTGCCATCTTTGTCCTCAAGGTGCTTGCCTCCAATAAGTTTTACTCTGGTACTTGAGGCGTAGGGCACGGCCATTCCGCCAGGTGTGGTAGAGGGGTCACCGTACATAACTCCTATTTTCTGTCTGTTTTGGCTTACTAACATCAACAACACCTTCTGGTTTGCAATAACGTTGGCAATTTTTCTCATGCCCTTGGAAAGAACCCTTGCCTGCAAGCCGATTGTGTTTTGATCATAGTCACCCTCAAGCTCTGCTTTTGGGGAGGACTGTGACACAGAGTCCCAGATGACAATCACAGGGACGTCCTTAGTCATTGACCTGGCCTTTGTGATGGTGCTTTCTATTACAGACAGAATTTCTTCTGTGCAGGCAGTCTGCACGAAAACAAATCTTTTCGAAATATCTATTCCGAGATCTGTAAGATTATCTATGTTTGTGGCATTTTCTGTGTCCACATACACACAAATACCACCCATTTGCTGGACCGACCTTGCTGCGGCAAAACACAGGTGAGATTTTCCCAGTCCCGGCTGTGCCTGGATTTCAATTATCCTGCCCTCTGCCCATCCGCCATCTCTTCTGTTTCCAATAATATAATTTAACTGTTGGGAACCTGTTGCAATCCATCTTTTAATTTCAGTAGGGGCGTCGTCAGAGGCTAGGTTAAAGGCAATATTTGACCCGTGTTCCTTGTTAAGCTGCTTAATCAAGTCCTGAGAGAAATCATCGGTTGCCTTGTTGTTGCTTGCGTTATTTATATTGTTTTCTTTAATCTTTACCATTTTACCGGCTCCAAATTCTTAGTTGAGTCTATCACTGTCAAAAAATCTTATAAAAGACCAGATAAACATAGACCCCCATTCTCAGGGGGTCTTATGTTCAGTAGCGATGCAAATCGTCAGAACTCTTACTCAAGGTCCTTAAAGGCGTCATCCACCTTCGCCACTGCCCTGAGCATTTCCTCATCCGCGTCTAACCCACGGGCGGTACCCTCGGGAGAGGAGGTCCCGGCTTCCCCGGACTGAGCCGCCAGGAAGTTATCCCTGATGCCAATAAGCTCCTCCTCTGACTTTGCCTGAACTTTGAAGTATGCCTCAAAGTTGGGCATTTGCTTCAACACTGCATCTGTCTGCTCTTTTTTTGCCATCAGTTTTGATGACTTTCGACGTGGCTGGAACTTAAATTCCTTTACCGGGTGTCCGTTAAAGACTTTGTCTGTCGCCGACACGAGCAGAGTGAAGTCATACCCTGACTCAATCGAGAACATATTCTCCTCTGCGTAGTCAGGATGCACTAGGACGGCGTAAATGTCCTTGCAGAGCTTTGGGGAAAGCTCCCAAATTTGGAGCCCTTTGTCCTCTTGCCCTCTTATCACTATTGGGGCGTAATATCTCTCCTTAGGGGTCAGCTTTTTACGTACAAGCCAAGCCTCCTTGGAGCGGTCCTTAGCAAGCTCCAGGGCAACCTCTTTTAGAGGATCTGCCATCCCAAACTGGGATGGTGACGGGAACCTTTTCTCACAGAGATCCGGGTGATCATAGTACGCAACTTCGAAAAATGGTTGCGCCAGGGCGTTTCCGTTTGCGTCTGTGACAGGGACAAATCTAATATCATAGGTTCCGACCTGGAACTTGGCCCAGTTGATTTTGGCCTTCTGTTCACCTGTTTTTGTATTTCCTGCTAGTTCGTTGATTTTTTGTTTTATTGCTTCTAGGTTATAACTTGCCATTTTTTTTGTTTCCTTTTGTTTGTTAAAAGCCGGTATAAGTGTTGTGAACCGGACTTAGTTAAGTATGTCTGAGAACGTGTAACTTGTATCAGTCCTTGTTATTATTTTTAAGGTCTAACATGTCGAAATCATTAGGTTTTTTGTTGTCAAATTCAGCCGATTTTGGGTATATGTTGAAGTGCTCTTTTAGCACAGAAATAGCCCCTTCCATCCCATAAACAATTTTCTGTATGTCCCCTCGCTCAAGGGTTCCGTCCTCAAGCTGGTCCTCTAGGTTTTGTAGACTGATAACGATCAGTCTTTTGAAATCTTCCTCTGTGTTTTGATACTCCCAAACTGCAACCCCTGCCTTTTTGGCTTCAGGTGCATGGTTTTCGTCATCTGCTGGAAACATGTCGCTGGGTGGGTCTGTCCTGTTCACCGTTTTTTGTTCTTCCTGTGTCATTTAGGTTTTACTTTCTGACATGAAAAAGACTTGTTCTTCCAGCCCCTTTATGTCTCTTGACCCTAAGAGTAACATCTTGGGAATTAGATGTTCAAGCTTCTTGTGAACGTCTAAAACCATGGCATCATGCAAAAAGAAAATAGGAGAAATTAGGTCTAGACTTCCAGGGATTTTCTCAAGTCGTTCAAGAATGTTCAAAAAACCTAAAAGAGCTATGTCCACAGACGAGGACTGAATGTAGTAATTCAGAAAAGCATACTGAGAGCTTTCTTCTGGGACGACATGTCTCCCATAGTGTGTTCTGATGTATTTTTTTCCTGTGAGATCGTAGTCTTCGACTATTTTTTTCTTTATGGCGTCAACGCCAAAAAAGTCATTTATCATCTCAACAATTTCTTCCGGCTGTCTTATTTTATTTTTTTCTAGATTTGAAACAATTATGCTTTTTGACTGTCCGTAGAGTTGTGGCAAAATTATCTGTTTTATGGTCTGTCTTGATATCTCGGTTGAGAGCTTTAACTTTTTTAAGGCATGAGAATAAATGTCTAGTGGAAGATGACCAATTGGGGGGGTGGTGGGGTTGAGGACCAGGGCGACCCTGGGCTCCAGGGAGACAAAGTCCAGGAAAAAGATTGAGCCATTCTCCCCATGTCTGGACGTAAGAATATTTCTAAGGTCCTTGGGGAGGAGAAGAAGGTTTGGACCTGACTTGACTTTCATTCTCCCGGTAAGGGTATCGCACAGTGAGTATTCTGGAACATCAACAAATCCACTTCTGTTTGGATGCCACCCAGAAAGAAACCTGGCGTTTTGTTCGTTTAACAGGTGAGCCTTAAGTCTTACTCCATTTATTTTTGCAGGTTTCAAAAAAGAAAAGACTTTTTTTGTCCTTAGATAAATTTCGTCATAATAGGAGGAGTCGCTTCCTATTTCTTTGCTAATTTCCTCAAGACTGTTCAGCAAATTTTGATATAGGACGTTTCGGGTGGTCTTTGGAAGAATGTCTTGCCATGGAAGGTCCAATATGTCCTGGTGACATAGACCTGGAAAAACGGTTTTCATCATTTTGATGTGCTCCTGAGCAGGCAACGCGGGCAAAGTCTTTCCAAAAACCTTGCAATATTCTTCTGTGAAAATAGTCATGGTCTCTTGTCAGCTTGACTGCCAACAGGATTTATTTAAACCACTCAGTTTTTAAGAGGTCCGGCCGGAAGCTTGGTCCTCAGGGGTTGCCCTGGTTGAGGACTGTTCTCTCAAAGCCTGGGAGGCATTATTAACCCTCTCAAGCAGAGACCTGTATGTTCCATAGGCATCCAGTGGGGCCAGACGTACCTCGGTTGAGAAGTCCCCGGCAGAAATTTTGTGAGAAACCCCGACAACCCCATAAATGTTATCCACAGAGGTGCCTGTTTGAAAATCGATAAAAAACTGCTGGGAGAAATCAATCAGGGGGCATCCAAAAGTGCTAAGAGACAGTTCACATGGAATTATTTGTAGTGGAAGACCACCAGGCTGTTCGCCGTTTGGCTCAAGCTGGGTTGTTTGGAAAGACCGCAGCATGTTTACTGTGGAAAGACCAGGATCCTGTGTGGAGGTTAGGTTTGCTTGTTTAATTGTGGTTCCCTGGGCACCAAAAATAACATATGGCATTGTTCTCCTGAGGAATTCTTTTAGAACGGAGGTTCCTCCTATAATTCTATACATCTCGGTATTTGGGATTCTCTCTACCAGGTTTGCGTTGGTGGCTGCATTTATTATGACGTTTGCCGCCTGAGACTGACTTTCAGAAACTCCTTCGTCCCCGCCATCCACAAATGGCACTCCACTGATGTTTCTTATTTCGTCCTCTCTCGCGGCAGCTAACAGGGACCCCTGTGTCTCATAGGCCGTCATGTGTCTGTCAAACACATGAATTTTAAGAATTGACTTTTGATCCCCGGTTGTGGTTACCTCACCCTCTCTTGAAATTCTCTGGGGGGAGCACTCTAGGTAAAAATCTATCTGTGGCATCCGAAAGGAGGCATCAGGGGTTATGTTTCTTAAAATATTTTCAAGTCTGGACTGCAATTCCACAGCATCAACCGCAGCCTCAGTCGTGACACCTCCTCCATCAACAGACACTCTTCTAAAAAGAGGGGTTCCTGTCCTGGCGCTGTCAAAAAGACCATAGGATGGAGCTGCGGTGTCATCAATAATAGTGGCAGCAATAAAGTGTAAAAAATCCTGAAGGTTCATGTTTCCAGACCTTGACAGGCTCTCAAGCCTAAGTCGGACATAGTTTTCGTAAAAAAATCTTGTGTCAACCGCGAAACTTCCGATATTTATGGTTCTTGCAAAACCTGCTCCGTTATTAAACGGATAAAAAACAAGCTGTATGTCGTCAAATTTTCTGGTCATGGCCAAGGGCTCACCGACGAAAAAAGTTAATAGCTTGGCAAGGGAAACATTCTGAGAAATACCTCTGAGTTCAGCCTCAACGCCCGACTGAGTTCTGGTGTCTGCCCTGCCCTCCGAGTTTCTTCTCCCAGCAAGTCTCACGGTGCCTCTGGGCGTCTGTAACATTGGATCTGGAGTGGTACTCAGCCGTATCAACTTTGCTCTTATGGCTTCCCTGACGGATCTTTCCAGGGCTCCGACCAAGCCCCCAGAGGACCGTCCAGAACTTGTTGAAGGATCGCTGGCGCTCTGGTATAGTTGAGCCAGAGCCTCAGATAACTGCCTTGCCTGTCCAGACCCATCTCCCCCGTGTGTTCTTCTCCGTAAGAAATTTTGAAAATCCCTAAGGTTTCCTCTTAGTTCGTCATTTAATATAATGTTGTTCCTGGCGTCCTCGGCTGCGTCCAATATTTGCACCCCTCTTATTTCCACGGAGGAAGCTCCTGCGTTTGTTCCAAACATTCTTCTTCTATAGGCGCCTATTGTTTCAGAGAGCTCTCTTATTCTTTCAAGAATTTGATTTACGTTCCCGGACTCATCCACAGAAATAACCTCGGAGCTTGCATCTGATCCGCCCCTCATGGCAAGCTCAAGGGTAATATCCACCAACCCACCCTCTTGAAAAGATAAGGATGCGTTTATCACGCCATATTTTTCCTTGCACCTCATGGCGTTTATTAGCTCTGCATAGTAGTTTGTAATAGCCTCCGTGGCGGAGTCAGATTCCGGGTGTGTCCACCCGTATTCTATTAAAAGCTCTGTCTTTGAATATAGGTCTGGACGTATAAGACCTGCTATCTCTGCCAGTCTTGATCTGTCGTGTAGGGTAAATTTTAGTCTTGCTGACTTGAAGGACATTAACCCCGTGCTTGGGGCTATGTCAATTTCCAGTTCTTTCAAGGATAACAAGGGCTGGAACTTGTCCAGGATGGGGTTTACCCTGACCGGGGAGTTAAAGTCCTCATCTCCATTTACTAAAACCTGAGGAGCGGTGAATATCTCCATTCCGGTTGAGGTATAGGCGGTGTTTTCCTCTGTGGCTTCCTCTCCTCCAAGAAAATCTGTGTTTGTAATTTTGTTTGCAAGTGCCAAAACTGTTCTGGTGTCTGTTCCGGTTCTATTTACCTCAACATTTCCTTCTAAAAATCTAAACAGGGAAATATTTTGCAACTTTCCATCATGGGATATTGGACTCCCTGGTGTCAGTAGCTGAATGTTTAAAAATGGCATAGCCCTAGAAAGCTCAATGGTCGGGACTCCATTTAAAAAGACAGAAATTGCATTAATATTTCTGGCCGTTGGGGTAATTCTTACATTGTTGACCTTGATCACGGACAGGTGGGGAGATTCATTTTTGTCTGGGTTGTTTGGGCTTGAGTTAATGAAGGAATTCAATAAAATTCTACTCATTGGGGTCTGGTCCTGAGCACCATTTATTGTTTTTCCCTCCGGTCCAAAAACCTGAATAAACCTGTTTATTCTTTCCTGCAGGGACCCGCCGGCCGCAGTCCCGCCCTCGTCCCCTTGGGCTCTGGTCATCAAGGCGTTTATACGCTCCACCAGGTCCTTCAGAAGCAAGGAACCCTCTGCGGTGTCTACCAGCATGGCAACGAGGTCTACGATTTCTTGTGGGGGCGGCGGGAGGTCAAAGCTGGCCACGGCTGAGTTGGCCCC
>ERZ1292625.270-Hain-H41-01um-R1-270-length-88516-cov-16_pt2 | contig 26562 bp, 33 predicted proteins | sample MGYA00564400_ERZ1292625 | MGnify/ENA primary metagenome ERZ1292625 (study PRJEB36523, sample SAMEA6512639) | groundwater metagenome | collected 2019-01-08 | study: AquaDiva: Metagenomics assemblies of 32 groundwater samples | reverse complement strand
GTAAATTTCAAAAAGAAGCAAAACAGCCAAACTCTGCAATGAGAAAATGCTGCAAAGTACAACTAATAAAAAATAACCTTCAAGTAGGAGCATTTATCCCTGGAAATCTTGCTCAAAAGTTCGTTGATGAGCACGATGAAGTTTTAATAGAAAGAATTGGCGGAAAAATGGGCCGTTCTAAAGGAGATATCCCAGGAATAAGATTCCAAGTTATAAAAGTAAATGATCAGCCATTAAGAAGATTGTGGAAAGGTCAGATAGAGAAGGGAAGAAGATAATTATGGAAAAAACACAGCTCCCAGAATTGAAATTTAAATTATTTGACATATACGATGCTTCAGAAGCTGTAATAAAAGATCAAGCTTTAAAGCCATATATTAATTTAGATAATAAATTATTGTTAAAATCTTATGGCAGAAATCTAGAGAAATTCGCAAAAATAAGAGTTAATATTTTAGAGCGTATGGCGAATAGATTGGCAGTTCCAGGCCATGTAGGAAAGAAGCATAAAATAATTACATCTTGGAGTTCAGGAAAATATAATAAAAATATGTCTACAATATTTAAAGCATTAAATATTATAGAAAGAGTAACAAAGAAAAATCCAGTTCAAGTTTTAATAGATGCAATGGAGAATGGCTCTCCAAGAGATGAAATAACAGTTATAGAGCACGCAGGAGCAAGATATCCACAGGCAGTTGACAGTTCTCCAATGAGAAGAATTGATTTAGCAATTCGCTGGATTGTACAAGGTTCATACCAAAGATGTTTTGGTAAGAAGAAGAAAATGGCAGAATCTTTAGCAGATGAAATAATTAAAGCCTCTCAAAATAATATGGAAAGTTATTCAGTCAGTAAAAGAAATGAAGCTGAAAAACAAGCTGATTCTGCGAGATAATAAAAAAGCTTATATAATCTTGCACATTAGATATAATATGGAAACAGAAAAGATAAATGAAAAAGAAATAATAACAAGACTAGCAAGGCTTCAAACAGATATGAATTATGTAAGGGAGCATATTGAAGATATTACTTTGACAGAAGATGATTTGGAATCAATTAAAGAAGCTGAAAAAGATTTAAGAGAAGGAAGAGTAAGGAGATTGTAATATCTCATGTATCTTGTAGCTCTTTCTCAACGTGCTCAAAAATTCTTAGATAAACTTGATTTCCATATAAAAGAAAGAATTGAAAACACACTAAAAAGACTAGAAAGTAACCCTGTTCCAAGCGATGTAGTTTTTATTGGTAGGGAAGAAGGAGACAAAGTTTTTCGCTATAGGATTGGAGATTATAGGGCATTGTATAAATTGAAAGATTCAGAAAAAATTATTTTAATTACGAAGATTGATAAAAGACCTAGAGTTTACGATTAATCATTTCTCCTTCGTCGCATGTCCCCCAAACTCTTCTCTTAAAAGAGAAATCAATCGTGTAGAAAAAGATTGCTTTTTCTCAGACAATTTCCTTTTTCGCAACGCAAGTTTCAAACTATCAAATTCAACACCTGACTTCTTAGCAATTGAATGAGCCAATTTCCCGCTTTCCCCTCCCCTAATAATGCCGTCAGTATTTTTAAGTTCAGGATTTTTATTCAATATTTTCTCTATTAATTCGGTTAAATTAGACTTAATTATGGAGCCATTATTCCAAATTTTAGCAATTTCTTTTAAGTTAAATTTATACTCGCTCTTGCTCAAAACTTCAAAACCTTCACCATAAGCTTCCAATATAGCATACTCAATTCCATTATGTATTAATTTTACAAAATGCCCAGCCCCACTATTACCAACATAACCATAGCCATTCTTTTCAGCTAAATCTCTAAACAAAAATTCTATTTTTTTAAATATATTTTTATCTCCCCCAATAGTTAAAGAAGCTCCATTTTTTGCTCCTTCTAAACCTCCACTTACACCAAGGTCAATAAAATTAATTCCCTCTTCTTTTAATACTTCATAACGCCTGGAAGAATCCTCATAAAAAGAATTCCCCCCGTCAATGATTATATCGCCTTCAGAAAGAAATGGAAAAAGACCTGCAATTATATCATCAACTGGCTTTCCTGCAGTCACCATTAGAATTATAATTTTCCTGTTTCCTAAACTATCTGCAAATTCTTCAAATGAATATTTTCCAATCGCTCCTTTTCTAGCCATTTCCCTAGTAGATTCTGGAGAGCGATTATATACAGTTACATGATACTTTTTAGAAATAAGGTTTAAGGCCATATTCTTGCCCATCTTGCCCAATCCAACAATACCAACTCTTTTTTTTCCCATAATTATACGGCGCGTCTAGTAAAATGCTCTTGTTTCTCTTCCAGACATCTTACGATTCTCAAATAGCCGTTCATAGCACGTTCTTCAAGGTTTTTTCTTACAAGCAATTCTTCTTTGATTTTATCAAGATGCCTTTCTTCCAATTCAGCAGGATTTCTCACATGATAGAATATCAAACCCCTTAATTCAATCATTTCACCAAATGTATCTAAATCTAAATTATCCGCATCAAAATTATAATTTAAATAGGCCGTAATAATCTTTCTATTGCAATTTTCAGAATAAAGTATTCTCCTATTACATTTTTCTTGTGCATCAATTGTTATATCTACCACATATGGTTTGTTATCTAGCAGGTCAAAAGCAAGTGTTTCTTTTTTCCCATAAATATCACAGCTTAGTTTTATTTTGCCGTTTACTTCTTTAATTATTAAAGGAGAATATATACCTGACAAGTTAATCATTATTATATTTAATTTATATAATTATTAAACGTTTCTATGTAAGAATTAAATCTTAAATCTCTTATAATTCAGGCAGAAATTTTTATCTCCGCCTTTAAAGGCCTGATAAGCTTGCTCAATAACCTTTATTGCCTCTCCAGAATTTTTTGCAAGAAATAAAAGTTCTAAATCTTCTTCATTAAAAAATTTTCTTCTCAATGGTTCTTTCTTTAACCACTTAATCAAACCTTTCCATTGATCACCAACTAAAATAATAGGTATATGGCAAATGCGCTTTACCTGCATTAATTGCCAGCTATAAAATAATTCAAGTATCGTACCAACACCTCCGTGAGCTACTACAATTGCATTTGAAAAAAGCATAAAATGGTCCAGTCTTTCAGAGAATCTTGCAAACTGTTTTTTAACATCTACATAAGGATTCATCCTTTGTTCATGGGGAAGTTTAATATTCAATCCAATTGTATGTGCACCGTTGTTTCTGCCCCCAATTTTATGGCCTGCACTGGCCGCCTCCATTATCCCAGGTCCTCCACCAGTTACAAGATCAATTCCTCTTTGACCAATCATTTTAGCAAGTTTGTAAACTTCATCATATTCCTTGCTTCCCTTCTTCATTCGAGCAGATCCAAATATAGTGACTCTAAACTCTTTTTTCTTTAATTCTTTTGAAATATTTGTCATTATCTTTCAACTCCTTTAATATTATTCAACAAGATTTCAGGTTTTTTAGAGTTTGCTATTGCAGAAGCAATCAAAACTCCTTTACAGCCCAATTTATACGCCTCTCGAATATCATCTGCTGAATTTATTCCAGCTCCGCATAATGTAATAATTCGCGACTTGCGCAATAAATTACTAAACTTCTCAACATCTTTTGTTCTATATTGAGTAATTGATTTTCCACTTCCAACTAATTTAGGATCCTCAAATGCAATTGCATAAGGCTTTAATTTTGAAATTTTTCTGACTTCATTTAAATTAGAAGCACAAACAATTATTTTTAAATTAAATTTTTTAGACACAGTTAACACCTTAGAAATATCTTTCATAGAGATAGGATGTTCAGAATGGTTTATTAGCGTACCCATAGCTCCAGCTTTTTTCAATGTTTCCAGCATGTTGTACCCTGTTGCTCTATTGCTCTCTTTAGAGTCTACATGTTGCGCAAAAACACTCAATTTAGTATTATCTACAATATTTTCAATATCTATCATGGCAGGGCAGATTATTGCCCTAGGCAGATATTTCTGAATTTTTCTAGCCAATTGCAAAGCAGACTTTCCTGTTTTATAATTCTTAAAATTTATTACTATCATTTTTTATTTCTAGATTCCGAAATTTTAACTAATATTCCCAATATTATAGTAAATAATAAAATAGAGAAAAATACGTGAAATGTAGAATTAAGTTTTAGACTAGAAAAGTAGATAATATCTAATAGAATAACCAGAGCAAATGAAATTGCATAAGGGATTGCATAATTAATTTTCTTGGTTTTATTTTTCATCATCATTTCAACTCCCTCGTATCAAAAAATTAATCACTATAAGTATAAAAATGCTTTTAAATTTAAACTTTTTGAGGTTATTAATGAACAGAAGCCCTCTTATGCTTGGAGTAGAAAGAAAGATTGGCGAGAATATCGAATCTTTCTTAACAGAAGCCTATGTAAATGAATGGAAGTCTAGTCTTTATATTGGTAGGAAATTAAAAGTTCATCCTGCAACTATAAGGCGTTGGCTCATGAAATCAGGTGTTAACTTAAGAAATACCAAAGATTATTTATCTAGAAGAATTAAAAAACCTCTTAACAACACCTTAAAGTATTATTATCATGTAAGAAAACCTGTTTCAGAAATTGCAAGCGAAAGAAAAGTTTGTGCAAAAACAGTTTATCGTTGGATGGAAAGTGCAGATATAGAAAGGAGAAAGGGATCCAATGCGTATCTAGATAACGGATTTACTAGACCTTCAAATAAAGAATTAGAAGTGTTGCTAAGTCAAAAAAATAAAAAAGAAATTTCCTCTATTTACGATATTAATCCGCATACTTTAAGAAGATGGATACAACAAGCAGGATTGCATCAATTTAAAAAAAGCAGATATGATTCTAAAAATTTAAGAAGAAATATGGTTAAAGATCTGCTTGAAAGATTAGAAAAAGATTTTAGTCAATTAAGGTATGAAGATTTCAGTACTAAGAAAGAAGATGGAAATTCTTATAGAGGCCTGCTTAATTGGTACATTGCGCACCATCGTTGCAGATTTTCTGGTGTAAAGAGGCAAATGAAAGAAGATTATTCAGAAAATGACAAAATGTCTAATTCCATATTACCTTCTGAATTTTCTTAGTAATTTCTCCTGGATTCTTGCTTTGCCAGATATTTCTTCCCACAGCGAGTCCTGTTGCTCCAGTTTTCATTATCTCTTCAGTTTCTTTTAAAAAGTCACTTTCACCTTTTTTAGTCCCTCCAGCAATTACAACTTTTGTTTTACCCGCAGTCTTTACAGTCCATTTCAAATCATCCACATTTCCGCCATATTTTAATTTTACAATATCAGCACCCAATTCCAATCCAACTCGAGCAGCGTAAGCCATTATTTCTCTAGATGTGTCAGTTTTTATTGACTTTCCGCGAGGATATACCCATGCAATAACAGGAATGCCTTTCGAATGCGCCTCTCTTTCTATAATCTCAAATTCCTGCATCATTATACTTTCATATTCACTTCCAATGTAAATTGTATATCCCACAGCACTTGCGCCCAATTTCAGAGCTTCTTGAACAGTACAAAGCTGTCTAGCAAGAGCCTCGCCCTTGTATAAATTTGTCTTTCCATTTAATTTTATAATCAGAGGTATTTTACTAGATCTTATTTCAGAATTATATTTTTCAGCAATTCCCTTCTGGAAGACAAGCCCTTGAAATTTCCCATTTTTTGCAATATCTATAATATAACTAGGATTAGCGTTTTTATCATTAAAATCAGTACTCGGTCCATGCTCTAATCCTTGATCATATGCAAGATAAAGCGCCTTTCCTCTTTTCAAAATCTTATCGATTTTTATTTTCATCATTCACCTTCAAAAATTAGAAAGAAAGAAATTTTATAAACTTACCTCTGTTAACTATTATATGAAAAAATATGTAGAAAAGAGGCCCTGGGGAAAATTTGAGAGATTTACAGATAACGAAAAATCAACTGTAAAAATAATAACAGTAAACCCTGGACAAAAATTATCTTTACAATATCATAATTATAGACAAGAATTCTGGAAATTTCTAGACAATCCAGCTAAAGTCACACTAGGAAAAAGAATAATTAAAGTTAAAAAAGATCAAGAAATAATAGTTCCAAAAAAAACTCTTCACAGAGTTGAGGCATTAGATAAGCCAGTAAGATTTTTAGAAATTGCAATCGGCAAATTTAGAGAAAATGACATCGTTAGAATCGAAGACAATTATGGGCGAGTTTAAAATTAATTATTTCTCAGCAATTCTCAAAATCTCTTTCAACTTAGATTTCATTGTAACTTTATCAACAGCTTCTAAATTAATTCTCAATAAAGGCTCTGTATTGCTTTTCCTAACGCTAAACCAGTAATCATCAAACTGAATTCTCAAGCCATCAAAATTATCTATTTTTCGCGGTTTTTTATTTTTATAATATTTTTTAATTTTCTCAACAATGTCTTCACCATCTTTTAATTTTATACTCATCTCTTCAGATTGAGAGTATTTATTAAATTCAGCAATCAAATCAGAAAATTTAATTCCATTTTTCTTGGATTGAGAATAAATCTCTAGAACAAGCAAAGAACTAATCAATGCAGAATCAGCGTAATAATTATCCCTATAATAATAATGCCCAGAATGTTCAACTCCCAATAATGCATTGTTCTTATACATAGACTCCTTCATAAAAGCATGGCCGACTTTAGCACGCACAGATTTTCCATAATATTTTGATATGGTTTCGTTAATTATTTTACTGCAAGCAGAAGTATAGACAATATTTTCTTTTCTTTTCTTTTCTTGCAAAAGATATTTTGCCAATAAAGCACCTATAAAAGAGGTGCTAACAAGTTGACCTTTTTCGTCGACAAATGCAACTCTATCCATATCGCCGTCGAAAGCAATTCCAAAATCCGCTTTATCTTTTAAAACCATCTTTCTTAAAGACTTCATGTTATCTTTTAGAATAGGATTTGGCACATGATTTGGAAATTTTCCATCTAATTTAAAGTATAAGGGCAAAATGCGAATATCTAGGCCTTTGTAAATAAAAGGAACAAGTCTTCCAGCCATACCATTTCCAGCATCTACAGCTATTTTTAAATTTCCAATTTTACCTGGGTTAACGAAAGATAAAATATGTTTTTTATAATTTTTTAAGACGTCTCTTTTAGAAATTTCGCCTCTAATTTTTATGTTTGAAAAATAATCTTTTTCAATAAATTTTTTTATTTTATCTAATCCATTATTCATGTCAATAGGTCTTGCATTAGCCTTAACAATCTTGATCCCATTATATTCTGCAGGATTATGTGAAGCAGTTATCATGATTCCTGGAGTTTTATAAAATGCACTCGCAAAATATAAAGCAGGAGTATCAATTAACCCTATATCCATAACATTGATTCCAGAATCAACAAACCCTTTAGCCAACGCATTAAACAAAAGATTAGAAGATAATCTCATATCTCTTCCAATAATTATTTTCTTGCATTTTAAAAATTTAGATATCGCCCTCCCAGTTTTATAAGCAAAACTATCATCTAACTCCTGGCCATAAACCCCTCTAATGTCGTTCATTCTAAAAATATTTTCAAACATATTGCCTCTTTCCCGATTTAGCAAAAGATTTAATAATATAAAAATCTTGACCTCACTAGATTATTTTAATAAAGAGGTTAAAAAGAATGCAAAAAGACGAGCCAGTAATTCTATATATGGCTACATATCCACCGCGTGAATGCGGAATAGCAACATTCACAAAAGATATTAGCGATGCTATAGACAGAAGATTCTTTCCATCAATAAAAACAAGAATTCTGGCAATGAATAATAACGGTACAAACATCTATAATTATCCAAAAAGGGTAATGTTCCAGATTAGCGATACAGAAATATCAAATTATTTAGAAATAGCTAATAAAATAAATAAATCCAAAGAGATAAAGTTGATAAATATCCAGCATGAATTTGGAATATTTGGAGGAGAATTTGGAGAATATTTAATTCCCTTTCTAGAAGTTTTAAAGAAACCAGTCGTAATAACTCTCCATAGTCTTATTCCATTTCCAAATGAAAAATTAAAAAACGTAGTGCAAGAAATATCTAAAAGAGTTAATGCCCTAATTGTAATGACTAAAAAAGGAGTTGACATTCTTCGAGAACATTACGGAATAGTTAACGGCAAACCAAAAGTATATGTTATTCCCCATGGAATTCCAAATGTAACCTTTGAATCACAGCAAAAAGAAAAGAAGAATCTTGGCTTTGAAAACAATACGATTTTGCTGACATTTGGAATGATGGGCCCTGGAAAGGGTTATGAACATGTTATAGAATCTCTTCCAGAAATTGTAAAGAGCTATCCAAATTTACTTTACTTAATTGTAGGTGAAACTCATCCAATGGTAAGAAAAAGAGAAGGAGAACAATATAGAAACTCTTTAGATGCCAGAATAAAAAGATTAAAGCTGCAAAAGCACGTTAAATTTTATAATAAGTATGTTACGCAGTCTGAAATAATAAGTTACATTAAAGCCTCAGATATTTACTTATGTACGCCAGACAATCCAAATCAAATAACTTCGGGCACATTAGCTTATGCAATGGGCAGCGGAAGAACAGTAATAGCAACGCCATTTATTCACGCAAAAGATATTGTTACAGAAAATCGCGGTCGTCTAGTAGAATTCAAAAATTCAGAATCAATAAAGAACGCTTTATCAGAATTATTATCCATAAAAGAAAAGAGAAAAGATATGGAGCGCAATTCTTATTATTACACCCGTCACATGACCTGGCCAAACGTAGCAATGGCTTATGGCCGAGTATTTAAAGAAATTCTAAAAGAACAGGCAGTAGATATAAAAGAATTGCCAAAGATAAACATGCAGCATTTAATGAGGCTCACAGATAAATTCGGTATAATCCAATTCTCAGAACAAACCAATCCCGATAAAGCATCAGGTTACACTTTAGATGATAATGCCCGTGCGTTGCTAGTATCAGCAATGCATTATGAAAGATTTAATGAATATAAACAGCTAAAATTAATAAAAACTTATTTAGATTATATAAATTTTGTAAAAGATAAGGATGGAAAGCTATATAATTTTGTTGATAAATACAAAATGATAAACGGCGATTGGAGTGAAGATGCACATGGAAGAGCATTATGGGCTTTAGGTTATTTAGCTTCGCTAGACAAGATTCCAAAAGATTTAAGGAATAAAGCAGACAATTTATTCTTAGAGACTTTATCAGTAGCTTCCATTATGCGTTCTCCAAGAGCAATAGCATTTACAATATCAGGCCTATATTATTATAATCAAAAAAAGAAATCAGATTATATTAAAAATAATATAAAGAAACTTGCAAATATACTAATTTCACTCTATGATCATAATTCTTCTACAAAATGGCAATGGTTTGAACCATTTCTTACATATTCAAATAGCAAGCTCCCAGAAGCCTTGCTTTATGCCTACCAGTTGACAAATGAAGAGAATTATCTCGACAAAGCAGTAAAAACTCTTGATTTTTTAATTTCAAAAACATTCGAAAAAGATATTTTTGTTCCAATAGGGCAAAGAGGATGGTATGAAAAAGATAAAGAGCGCGCATATTTTGACCAGCAGCCAATAGAGGCAGGCTACACAGTTCAAACTCTTATAGAGGCTCACAAAATAACAAAAAATGAAAAGTATAAGGATTATGCAATAAAGTCATTTGAATGGTTCTTAGGAAAAAATATGCTGCGGCAAACAATCTATAACGAGAAAACAGGCGGCTGTCATGACGGTTTAGGTGAAAATGCAATCAATCTTAATCAAGGCGCAGAATCCACACTTTCATATCTAATGGCGAGATTGTCTTTGATAGAACTTTAAATTTAAAGTATAATAATTTATTTAATTTTTCTTACCATTCGCAGGAACATTCATCTGCACATTATCTATTGGGACATTAAATTTGTGCCTCTTTCTCACAATATCTTCAATTTCAATTTCAACAATTTCAGGAAAGCGATCATTCTTATTCACACCAAGCAACCTAACAAGTCCATACTCTTTATCAGAAGCAATAAAATCTAATTTATTAACCCAGCACGATGCTATTTCATCAGGTCGAGGATCACAAACTTGAAATGTAGCCAGAAGATAATTTCTTTCTTCTTTGTATTTGCAAAATAAATATGCCATTTTTATTTATAATTTTATCAATTTTTAAATCCTTGCAAAACCTTTTATACAATACGATATTAATATAAAAATGAATCAAATAGAAGAGGCATATGAACAAGCTATAAAAGTTCTAGAAAAATGCGCAACAAACCATGGTTTTCATGCAGCACATCCGGGCTATCAAGGAATCTGGGCAAGAGACTCAAATATAACTTCTTTAGGCGCTTCTCTTCTGGGGGATAAATTTAAAGAAGAATTTAAGAGTTCATTAATTATGCTGGCAAAGGGCCAGTCAGAAAAAGGCCAGATTCCAAACGCAGTTCTATGTCATGAAAAGCCAATAAAAATAGATTACAAATCAATTGACTCAACTTTATGGTTTTTAATCGGACATTATATTTTCAAACAAAGATATAACGATTCTTCTTTAATAAATAAATATAAAAAAAATATAGAAAAAGCATTAACATGGTTATCTTATCAAGATATGGGCGAGGACTCAATGCTAGAACAGCTTCCAACAACAGACTGGCAAGATGCCTTTCCACATCGTTACGGGCACACAATAAATACTCAAGCACTTTACTATAAAGTTTTACAATCCACAAATCAAAAAGAAAAAGCAAGAAAACTAAAAGAACAAACAAATAATAATGAAGATAACAAACTTTGGAATGGGTCTTTTTATCTTCCTTGGCGTTGGAAAAATCATAGAAAATATCAAGAAAAAGGAGAATGGTTCGATTCTCTAGGAAATTTATTATCTATTATTTTTGAGCTTGCAGATGATCAAAAATCAAACAAAATTCTAGAGTATATTAAAAAAAATAATATAAGCAAGCCATATCCAGTAAAAGCAATTTATCCGCCAATAACAAAAGATTCAAAAGATTGGCAGCCATATTTCGAAGACTGCGGAGCCAAAACTCCTTATAATTATCTTAATGCAGGAATCTGGACATTTATCGGAGGATTTTATATTTTAGCATTGATAAAACAAGGAAATTTTAAAGAGGCAGAGCATCAATTAGAAAAGTTAGCAGAAGCAAATTTACAATCTGGTTTTGCAGAATGGCTTCATGGTCAAACAGGAAAAATAGGCACATCTTCAAGTAAAGAAGGTAATCAGGCATGGAATGCCGGAATGTATATTTTAGCTTATCAATCAATAAAAGAAAAGAAATGTTTAATTTAGTATTATGACGAAAAAATAATAAATAGAGTATTAAGCAATAGATGGATTAAAAATGAATAATAAATATCACTACGATGCAGAATCAGATTCGCTTTTTATATACTTGGAGGAAGGGGAAGAAGAAAGTTTTGAGGAAATTATACCTGGTATTAATATAGAGTTTGATAAAAAAGGAAAGGTAATTGGAATAGAGGTGCTTAAAGCTTCACGCTTTAAAGAAAAATTAAAAGACAAAATAATTGGGCATTAATTCAATAATTATTCTCTCAATCCAAACTTCTCAATAATAATATCCGCCGCCTTCTTAGATACGACCCAATAATCAAAATTAGCAACAGCATGTTTCCTAGCTTCTTCTCCCATTTTATTGCGCAATTCAGCGTCTGTTAACAATTTCAATGTATATTCAGCAAGTTCATCTATATTTGCTCTGTAAGCAAATACTTTAGGTTCGTCAAATTTTAGTATCTTCTCTTCTGAAAAACCCATCCAAGGATAAACCCATTCTTGATTTAAAATTACTTTATCAGCAACATTAGCTAGAAAGCCCGTTTTTCCATGAACAATAGTTTCCTTAGGCCCCATTGCATTTATTGAAATAACAGGTTTACCGCATGACATTGCCTCAACTTGAATCATCCCGAATCCCTCTAATCTAGAAGGAGCGGCATAAATATCGCAAGCATTTAAAACATAAGGCATGAAATCATTTGAAAATACGTCGTCTATAAAAATTACTTTATCTTGAATACCAAGTTCCTTAATAATTTTGTCTTCTTCCATATGCCATTCAGAAGCATTATCAGAAGGCCAGCTTTTGCAAATATATTTCCAATTCTTGAATTTTTCATTTACTTTTGCAAGAGCTCTAAACATTTCTTGAGCACCTTTGCTCGTAACATCCCCTCCAGCTGTCAAAATCATAAGCTCATCTTTAATTCCAAGCATTTCTCTAATTCCCTTTATTTTATCATCCTTTGGCAAAGGTTTGAATAAACCAGTGTCGATCCCAATATGCAACGGAACAAAATTCTTTACATCAACACCATCTCTCTTGTAAGTTTCTTTAACCCAATCGCTCGTTGTAAATACTAAAGGTAAGTTTTCAATATCTTTATGATAATTAGCAATCCAACCGTCTGCATTAAACCAAGGTACAGGTGTAACCCCAAATTTTAATGGGTGTTGTATCAAATGAGGCGCATTTGCCCAATAACCTATTCCAATAGCAACATCTGGCTTTAAATTTTTAAAATAGAATTCTTTTTGCGTAGAGCCTTCTCTATTACAAGGCAAAACATCATGCCCTTGCTCCAATAAACCTCTATACAGCATATCTCCTTGGATGCTCAAACCGTCTGATTCAGCAGGATAAGGATAAAGTATTACAGCTTTCATATTACTCGGACATTAAAAGCCTCAACATTTCCGCTCGATTTAACTTCAAAACTTTCATCATTAAAACCATAAACATTTTTTATTAAATATAACTTCTTTGAATGAATGTCTTTTGACAGCTTTATAAATTTATTTGCATTTTTGTCTATACTACAAAAACCCCCAATAGAATTTTTTCCTTTATAGGAAAAGTAAAAAATCCCTTTGCATTTTAATTCTTTATTTTCAATCATTTTATTTACAGCTCTATGCACGTCTAAATGTCTAATATGCCCATATTCTCCATTCTTGCCGTGAGTATAAACATAACCGTATTCTTCATTCTTTTTCATTGCCTTTATCTTGTTTATTACTTCATCACTATCTAAATCATGAAATTTTTCATCATCCAAATCAGATATAGAATAATCCGCGTTTAATTCTTTGCAAACTTTAGAAAATTTCGGCATTCTATCTTTATCATCTTTCCTGCATAAACAGATAATTTCCCATTCACAATCTTTATTTTGAATAATAGTGCCTCCCATCCAAATCGTCTCATCATCAGGATGAGCAACAATAACTAAATTTTTTATTTTCTTCATAATTTACTAGCAGCTTCTTTATCAATTATAAATGTGACGTCCTTATGCTTTTTTAATATACTTGCAGGAACTTTCTCGTAAATTTTACCCTGAACAGATTTAGCAATAGCATCAGCCTTATGTTTACCATTAGCTAACAAAATAATTTTCTTTGCACGCATAATTGTAGCAATTCCAACTGTCAAAGCATACTTTCCAACTTTATTGTCTTTCAAAGTCATTTCACTCAATTTTATTTTTCTTGTTTCGCTCTTAAATGAAGAGCCAGGTTCATTAAATCCAATATGTCCATTTCGTCCAATACCTAAAATCTGCAAGTCAATTCCTCCAGCTTTCTTTATTTCTTTTTCGTAATTCTTGCACTCTAATTCAATATCGTCAGCTAAACCATTAAGAAAATGTATGTTTTCCTTTTTAATATCAATTTTATTAAATAAATTTTTATCCATAAAAAATCTTAAGCTTTTTTTATTATCCTCACTCAATAAGTATTCATCTAGATTAAAAATTTTAATTCTAGAGAAATCTATCTTGGAATTTTTATAAGCCAAAACAAGCTCTTTATAAAAAGGAATCATTGTCTTTCCTGTTGCTAACCCTAAAACTAAATTTCTCTTTTTCTGTTTATATAAAATATCGAGGGCTTCAAGTGCAATTTGCCTTGTATTTTGAACTATTATTAATTTCATTAGAAATACTCCATTTGCTTGAAGATTTCATCAAAATCTATTTGTTTGACAGCAGTTATACTATCTGCTCCTCCATAATATATAAGTAAACTCTTTTCATCCAAACTAACAACGGCCCCTGTTGGAAATACAACTCTATTTATGAATCCCCGTGTTTCATAATCCTCTTCAGGTTGAAATAAAGGTTTATTGGTAGGAGATCTAGCAATAATTTTCTCTGGATTTTTTAAATCCAATAAAACAGCGCCAGCACAATATACGCTTTCTTCACCCTCTTCCCTTACACCGTGATAAATTATCAGCCACCCTTTTTTTGTTTTTATTGGAGGTGCTCCACCGCCTATTCTTCTAGAATCCCAAGAATCATGCCTAGGTCTAAGTATACTTCTTTCCCGACCCCAATAAACTAAATCCGGAGAATAGGAAATCCAAATGCTTGGTCTGCTGAATTTGAAAAATCCTTCTGGTCTATGTAAAGCAACATATTTGCCTTTTATTTTTTCAGGGAATATTACAGCATCTTTATTCTGTTCTCTAAATATTATTCCATTCCTAGTCCATGAATCTACATTCTTAGATACAGCTAAACAAGTAGAAACACCTTCATTATTAGAAATACTAACATAAGTCATATAATATTTTCCATCCATCTCTATAATTCTCGGATCTTCAACTCCATAATCACTTTCTCCAGGAATACCTGTAAAAATAGGCTTATTTCCTATATTCTCTACAGAGAATCCATCACTGCTTAAAATCGCTTTTCTAAAATGAGATATTGTAGGCAGTCTGCAAGAACCATCTTTCAAATACATTTCACCCCACTTACCCCTTCTAATAATATCTTTTTCATTTATCTTCTGATAATTTGCCTTGTATTCGCTTTCAGAAGACATTACAGGGCATGTTGTCATATTCTTCTGTCCAAAGCCAGCACTTTCAGCAATTCGCACATATAGGGCTATTTTTTTATCTTGCAATCTTACAGCTGCAGGATTAAATGCTCCTTCTATCTTCCAATCTTTAAAACTCGGTTTAAAATTATCCGGCTTCAATAACAATTTACTTTTAAATCTCATCTTTTCAAAAACCTCTTTTTAAATTTTATATTATAATTTGGCATGGAATCCTCTTGATAAACAGTTAAAGCTTTTAATTTTTTCTTTCCGACATTTACCAATCTATGTGCATATCCTTCTGGAATTAAAGTTATCTCTCCTTTTTTCAAATTAACTCTTTGCGCTTTATTATTCTTTTGCATAACTAATACACCAGATCCCTCTAAAAGAATATAAAATTCAGGCGTTCTATTAGAATGCACATGACCGCGAGTCATGTAAAATTCTTCATTTATTGCCCCAGGATTTATTACAGTCAATCCAAGTTGAATTGGAGACAATTTTTTAATATAAACGTCATAAATTATCGAGTTATCGTCAAAATTAGATTCATCTTTAAATCTATTTTTCATATCTCTCAATTTAATAATTTCTTTTTTATCATAATTGTTCTCAAATTCCCTTATAGTTTTATTATAATTCATTTTTTAGCTCCAGCAACTTCAGCATATTCTTCAGTAATATCTTGGGTAAATTTTCTCATACCTTCAAGAGTTTTATTATGTCTAAGAAGAGATTTTATAACTGAAAAAGGCATTGTCGCAATATCTGCTCCAGCAAGTGCAACTTCTCTAAATTGTCTAGAGTTTCTTATGCTTGCAGCCAATATTTCTGATTTAATTCCTTGTAAATCAAAAATTTTCCTGCACTTTTTAATCAAATCAACACCTGAAACAATCCCATTATCATTGAATATTGTCCCAAATCTTTTTATTCCTTCTGCAGGAAAATAATCCTCTTTGCCAAATCGCATTCTTCTCATTTCCCTCAAATAATCATCTTCTCTTCCAGCAAAAGGGCTGACTATTTTCGCTCCAGCTTTAGCAGCAAGAAAAGCTTGTTCAGGAGTAAAAATTAAAGTGCAGTTTATAGGGATTTTCTTACCAGATAAATATTTTATTGCCTTTATTCCATCTGCTTCATTTGAACAAACATTTTCCAAGCAAGGATCAACAGGTATTTTTATATAAACATTTTTTGCTATTTTGTTAAATTTTTTATATAAAATTAAACTCTCCTTAATCATTTCCTTAAAATCCGTCCCTACAACCTCTAAACTTACTCTAGCGTTTTTAGAAACCTTCAAAATATCTTTTATGTAGCTCTCAATATTAATTTTTTTATCTTTTAATTTTAATCTATCAACTTCATTCTTTATTAAACTAGGGTTAGTCGTAACACCATCTAAAATACCATAACTAGCAACTTCCTTGATTTCATCTAAATTAGCGCTGTCTATAAATATTTTCATTTTCTCTTTTTTATATAATAATAAATAACTATTTAAAATATGCTAAGTCACTTCAATATTGTAAATAAAAACCATTATAAACATCATTATCCTTTTCAAGAAATGGGAAAAGAAGTGATTTACATTGGTGCAGATCATTCAGGATTCCAACTAAAAGAAAGAATAAAAGAATATCTTGGAAAAAATAAAATTCAATATGAGGATTTAGGAGGTCGTGGAGATAAGAATGACGACTATCCAGATTATGCCTTCAAAGTTGCAGAAAAGGTATCTAAAAATAAAAATTCTAAGGGAATTTTAGTTTGCGGAACAGGAACAGGCATGGTAATTGCGGCAAACAAAGTAAAGAGTATTAGAGCCGCATTTGCTTACGATTCTTATTCTGCAAGGGCGTCTAGGGAGCATAATAATGCAAATATTTTATGTTTAAGAGGAAGAAATTTTCAAGAAAAGAAAAATCTTCAATTAGTTAAAATTTGGCTGAGTTCTGTATTCAGCGGAAAAAGCAGACATGAGAGGAGATTAAGGAAAATAGTAAGATATGAAATATGAGAAAGATAATTCCCACAATATTAGCACATAATAAAGAAGAATTTAATAAAAGATTTGAAAAACTAATCAAGATATCTAAAAATCTCCATATAGATTTTATGGATGGAAAATTCGTAAAATCAACAGGAATAAAAATCAGTCAAATTCCAAATCTAAAAAACTATAATATAAACTTTGAAGCTCATTTAATGACAATTAATCCAGGAAAATACTTATTATTACTAAAGAAAAAAGGATTCAAAAAAATAATATTCCATTATGAAGCGATTCAAGAGGGTAAAATAATTAGTATAATAAAAAAAATAAAATCAAATAATATGAAAGCGATTATAGCATTAAACCCAGAAACACAAATAAATAATATTATTCCATTTCTAAATAAAATATCTGGTGTACTTGTTATGGGAGTATACCCCGGGAAAGAAAATCAGAAATTTATTTCAAAAGTATATGAAAAGATAAAAGGATTAAGGAAAATAAATAAAAAAATAAATATCCATGTCGATGGCGGAGTAAATTTGTCAAACATCAAGAAATTAAAAATGTTGGGTGTGAATTGCATAAATTCAGGCAGTTTTATTTCAAACTCGATAGATCCAAAGAGGGCGTTAAGGCACTTAGAGAAATCATTTATTTAAAACATCAAGATTTGCTGTTCACAAATAGCAAATCTTGTGTGCTCAAGAACCAAGCAATTAAGAATAGTCTAAAGGTTCTTGACATCAGTAAAAACATAGGAATCTTCTATTGAATTAATAAGTTTTGCTGGACAATCTGCAATTATCAATTTATTATTCATAAAGTTTTCATAAGCTTCTCTTTTCTCTTCACCAAAGAAAAGAAGCAGTCCACATTTAGATTTCTGCAATAATCTTCTAGAAGCCGAAATTCTATCAGAAGGCAGTTTAGGAGATTCTTTCACATTTACAAAAAATTCAGAAGGGTCTTTTACAGACGAATTTGGAAATAAAGAGCCAACATGCCCATCTTCTCCAGAACTAAGCAATATTATATCATAACAGTCTGAAATTAATTTCAATTCGTTTTTGTATGCTTCTAGTCCTTTATTCATAGGCAGATTAAAATAAATATAGGGATGCATGTTATTGCTCAATAAAAGTTTCTGTTTTGTCAAATATTCTAGAAATATATCATAAGCTTGTTTGAAATTTTTTCCCGGGTCATTACCAATTGTATCATCAATCATAAAGATATGCACTTTATCCCATTTTATATTTTCATTTTTTAAAATATTAAGAACACCAATTATGGATCTTCCGCCAGGAATTGCAAGAACAACTCTTTCCTGTATTTTCAGGAGAGAATTTATCTTTTTAGCAATAAGTTGCGCGGCTTTTATTTCAAGTTCTTTCCTTTTTCCATTAATTATCTTCATTTTACTTCCTTTTTCTTTTTAAAACCTAAAGCACACGAGTTTATACAATAACGTATACCAGTTGGAGCAGGACCATCCTTAAAAACATGTCCTAAATGCCCCCCACATTTCTTGCATATGACTTCGGTTCTTTTCATAAATAAAGAATCATCTTCTTTTAATATAATAGAGTTTTTTGCAGCAGGACTATCAAAACTTGGCCAGCCAGTTCCGGAATCAAATTTAGTTTTAGAAGAAAATAATTTAGCTCCACAAGCTGCACAAACATACATTCCATCTTCTTTATTATGCAAAAGCTTACCCGTAAATGGAAGTTCTGTGCTTTTTTTCCTCAATACTTTAAATTGTTCAGGCGTTAATTTTTTCTTCCATTCCTCTTCTGTTTTAGCTATCATCTTTTTGCTGAATATTTATTTTTTTGCTTGAAGATTTTTTAAAATCTTCTTTCTAAAATCTTCATTTTCTGCTTTTCTCCAGAGCAACTATCCCAAGTAATTTATCTCCACTTATATATTTTATTAAAGCCCCTCCAGATAAACTATTGTAGGAAAACTTATTTAGAATCTTATATTTTTTTATAGTGGTGGTTAAATGCCCTCCACCTATAATACTAAAGACATTTTTCTTGGAAGTCAATTCAGATATATATTCGAGTAATTTTTTAGTGCCGTAACTAAATTCATCTATCTCAGAAAATCCAAGTGGCCCCTTCATAAAAATATAGTCCGCCTTATCAATAAAATCCTTAAATAATTCTATGGTTTTTTCATTCACGTCATATATTTTATAATCGTAAGGTATTTCATTTAAATCAGCATTAACCCTCTTTCCATTTTCTCCAAGCAGTCCAAAATCAACTGGTAAAATAATCTGGTTTTTATATTTAGAATATATTTTCTTCAATTTAGGTATAAGAGAAAAATAATTATTGTCTTTTAACCATTTGGATTCATATCCCAAATCATAACCCTTGATAATTAAAAATAAATTAGCCAAAACACCAGCACAAAGCATTTTGTTTCTTTTATCTTTCAAGAATTTAAATAAAGGAATATAGTCCTCAACTTTTGATCCTCCAAGAATGAATACTTTATTTTTTCCGCGAGAATTTTCAAATTTTGATAAAGCTTTTAACTCATTTTCAAATTCCAGACCAATAGCACAAGGTAAATATCTTGGAGGAAGAATAATACTTCCTTGCAATCTATGGGATACTGAAAATGCCTCATTAATGTATAAATCAAATAAACCGCAAAATTCTCTATATTTATTTCCCTTCATCTCGATATTAATCTCGTCATTATACTCTCTAACATTCCTCAAAATTATCACGTCTTTAATATTCAAATTATTTATTTTATCTCTAGAAACATTCCCAAACAAATCATCAACATATTCTACTTTTCTTCCGATAAAATTAGACAGAATTTTTGCATGCTGTTCTAATGAAGTAAAATCTCGATCTCCTTTCCTCCCTTGATGGGCAATTACAACAACTTTCGCATTTTTATTTATCAAATATTTAATAGTCTTAGCAGACGCCTCAAATCTAGGATTATCAAGAATTTTTCCATTGACAACAGGACTGTTAACATCTATTCTTAATAAAATTTTTTTATTCCTTACATTAATTTCTGCAAGTTTACGAAGTTTCATCTTACTTACCCAAAATCAGTCCTGCAACCCCAACTAATCTATTAGAATATCCCCATTCATTATCATACCATCCAGATATGCTTACTAATTCATCAACTACTTTTGTTAATAAAGAATCAAAAACACAAGAATGTTTATTATGTATTATGTCCGAAGAGACAATAGGGTCTTCTGTATATTGCAAAATTCCCTTCATTCTTCCTTCAGCTTCTTTCTTAAAAGTCTTATTAATCATTTCTTTTGTAGGTTTTTTTGATAGTTTTGCTACAATATGGCTTATTGAACCGTCTATAACAGGAATTCTTAAAGCAAATCCGTCAATCTTTCCATTTAAATCTGGAAAAATCTCTAAAATTGATTTTGTTGCCCCAGAACTTGACGGAACAATATTCATTGCTGCAGCTCGTCCTCTACGCATATCTTTTTTATCATCACCATCTATTAGTTTTTGAGTTGCTGTGTAAGCATGAGCAGTGATAAAATGTGCATTAATAATTTTAAAATTATTATGTAAAACACTAACCATAGGGGCAATGCAATTGGTAGTACAGCTTGATGCAGAAATTATCTTATGGTTACTCTTCAAATCTTTGTTATTAACTCCAAATGCAATGCAAGAATCATGTCCATGAGCAGGAGCTGAAATCAAAACTCTTTTAGCTCCCGCATTAATATGTTTTATAGCTCCTTCTCTTTCTGTAAAAACCCCTGTGCATTCTACAACTAAATCTATCTTTTCTCTTTTCCAAGGCAGTTTTTCAGGGTCAAGCTCATGAAATACTTTTATCTTTTTACCATTTACAATTAAGTTATTTCCATCATGAGAAGCATTTTTTAATGTTTCATGTACAGAATCATATTTTAATGAATAAACAATATGGTCCAGGTCTTCAGGATGATTTATAAAAAAATTCCATTTTGCATTAGATTCTAAAGCAGCAAGAAAGAATTGCTTTCCTATTCTACCAAATCCATTTATTGCAACATTAGCCATTTTTCCTCTTTTATTATATATGAATTTAAGATTAAAAGGTATATAAATTTTGAGGAAATTAATATTTAGTTTTAAGATTCACAAGAAGCCACTCATGACATCAACAATCCATTTAGCACTAATTTTATACTTATCCAATAATTCTTCCATTGTTCCAGAATGAGGGGCTTCTTTAATAGCTAAATGTTTTATTTGAATGTCGCTATTTGCCAATTCAGCAAAAAGCATTTCTCCTATTCCACCTTCTTTATAATGGTCTTCTGTTACAACAATTTTACCGCCGTGCTGTCTTATAAAAGAAGCAAGTTTCTTTATATCTAATGGTTTAATACAATAAAGATCAATAACAGCGCTATTAATTTTCTTTTGCTTTAACATATCATGTGCTTTAAGAGATTCATGAAGAGTTATACCGCTTCCTATCAAAACAATTTTATCTTCTTTTGACTGTTTAATTACTTTAAAATCCCCTAGGGCAAATGATTCTTTTTCGTTATAAATTAACTGCGTTTTTGGTCTAGTTGTTCTTATATATTTCAATCCTCTAGTAGTCGCAGCCAAATGCAGAAGTTTTTCTGTGGATATAGCATCAGATGGATAAAAAATAATTGATTTAGGTATGGACCTGAATAAAGCAATATCTTCTAATCCCATTTGCGAAGCGCCATCTTCTCCAATGGATACACCAGAATGACTTCCGCAGAGAGTAAAATTTGGATTGGACAAAGCAGACATTCTAATTTGATCATGCGCTCTTGTTAAAAAAGATGCAAAACTAGAAGCAAATACATTAAATCCTTTTTTTGATAAACCCAAAGCCATACCAATCATATTTTGTTCAGCAATATATGCTTCAATAAATTGCATGGGAGTTTTTTCTTTAACCTTCTCAGAAAAAGTAGAATTGCTTACTTCCCCATCAAGAGCTAAAACACCTGGGTCACTCTTAGCCAAATTAGCCAAAGCATTTCCATAAGCAGTTCTTGTAGCAATTAATTCTGAAGATTTATATTTAGTTAATTGCAAGCTTGATTTTTTAATTTCTTTACTAACTTTTAATAAGCCCAAAGTAGGTAATCTTATTTTTACCTCAGGCATTTTTGGTTCAGGTATTAATTTTAAAGCCTTTTCAAGCTCTTTTTTAGAAAGTGCTTTTCCATGCCATCCATTTTTATCTTCAATAAATTTTACACCTTTCCCTTTAAAAGTTTTCGCGATTATTACACTTGGTTTGTCTGATTTTCTAGATTTTTCAAATGCTTCTAAAATCTGTTTTATATTGTGCCCATTTACATTAATAGCATCCCAGCCAAATTCTTTAAATCGAGATTCATACTTTTTGATATCATGGCCGAGCATAGTTTCTCCTGTTTGACCTAATCGATTGACATCAATTATAGCTGTTAAATTGTTCAATTTATAATGGCTGGCTAATTGCAAGGCCTCATATATAGATCCTTCAGAACATTCGCTATCTCCCAATAGAACATAAACCCTAGAGTTTCTTTTCTGAATTTTCCCAGCCATAGCCATTCCAGCCCCAACAGATAAACCCTGGCCAAGAGAACCAGTTGCAACCTTAATCCAAGGTAATAAAGAAGAAGGTATAGGATGACCTTCTAGAGTGCTTTGTAGTTTTCTTAGTCCAGATAGATTCTGTTTTATGCATCCTGCACGATATAATGCAGCATACAATATAGGTGCAGCATGCCCCTTGCTCAATATAAATTCATCATTATCAGGATTATCAGAATTCTTTACATCATAAGAAATAGCGTTAAAAAATAAAGAAGACATAATTTCCGCGCATGACAAGCATGAACTAAGATGCCCGCTTCCAGCTTCAGTAGTCATTTTCAAGACATCCCTTCTCAAAATATTAGCTATGTCTTGCAGTTCCCTTTCGTTTGTCATTTTATTCTTTATTCTAATATTTCAAAGTTAAAATCCTATAAAAATCTTCGTTTTTTCAGTAGTATTAATATTAATTATAAAGTAGTAAATAAATGTGTTTTATAGTGCAAGAGATAATTTAAAAAATCTTCTTTCCTATTAAATTCATGAAAAAGCAAGAGGTGAGCTTTGTCTTATTCGGTGGCACAGGGGATTTAACAAAAAGGAAAATTGTTCCAGCATTAGCTAATTTAATTCATCAGGGTAAAATTAGAGATGATTCAACAATAATAGGAATTTCAAGAAAAAAAATTTCGGATGAGGAATATAAAAAATTCCTATTAGATTCAGTAAAAGAAGACAGAGATAAAAGTTATATAAAAAAATTAGATATAAAATTCTTCACTGGAGATTTCACGAAAAGCGGTTTATCAGGATTGAAGGAATTAATAGAAAAATCAGAAAAACCAGGATGCAGCAGAATATATTATTTATCGACAAGCTTCAAATTCTTTCCAGATATAGTCAAAGAATTAAAAAGCCAGAACCTGCATAAAAAAAATCAGGCCTTTACAAGAATAGTATTCGAAAAGCCTTTCGGCAAAGATCTAAAATCATCTGAAAATCTAGATAAAGAAATCCATAAGGTCTTTTTAGAAGAAAATGTTTTTAGATTAGATCATTATTTAGCAAAAGAAACAGTTCAAAATTTAAACGTGCTAAAGTTCACAAATCCTCTTCTTTATAGCACATTTAACAAAGAATATATAGAATCAATAGAAATTATAGTTGACGAAGATCAAGGTGTAGAAAATAGAATAGAATACTACAACGATGCCGGAGCTATCAAAGATATGTTTCAAAGTCATCTACTGCAAGTTTTGTCCTTATTATTAATGGAAATGCCATCTGCGTTAGTATATGATAAAATCCATGATGAAAAGGTCAAGATTCTAAAAAATTTAGAAATTCTTCAGTCAAAACATCATCTTCTAGGTCAATACGAAAGCTATGAGAAAGAAGCAAAAGTTTCTGGTTTAAATAAAAGCAAGATAGAGACATTTGCAAAAATAGAGTTAAATTGCAAAATTAAAAAATGGGATAGTGTTAAATTAATATTAAGAACAGGAAAGAAATTAAAAAGAAAATTTGGGCAGATAATAATAAAATTCAAGCCGATGAAAAACAATGGTAACCATTTAGCAAATATTGCAGATAATAAAATAATCATAGATATATATCCTAAACAAGACGTATCTATTTTTATGAATACTAGAAGTCCAGAATTTTATAATCAAGTAAAGCAGGCAAAATTCGAATTCTGTAGAGAATGTGAATTCGGTCCAAATACAATGAACGAATATGCAACTCTTTTACACGAAGTTATCAAAGGAGATAAAACTCTTTTCACTCGAAGTGACGAAGTTAAGGAAAGTTGGAAAATAGTTGAAAGGATAGAAAAAATGCGCGATCAAATAAAATTCATAAAATACAAGGATAATTCAAATCCAGAAGAATAAATAACTAGAAAATAGCAACTATGAAAAAGTTTAAATATCTTTTATATTTGAAAAATTCATGGCAAATCAAGTTAAAATACAAAGTGGAATATTAAGAATTTTAGATGACTCTATTTTAGAAGCATATAATGAATCCATTCAAGGATACAACGAAAAAGCAAGAGATTCTCTTGGAAAATTCAGTAAAAGCGATGGAGAATTAACTGGCTCAAGCCCGTTAATGCTTATTCAATTAGCAAATTCAGGATTACTTCCGGAAGGAACAAGACTAGCAAAAAGAGAAGATTTAGAAAATGCGATATCACAAGATTCAGATTTTTTAAGAGGACATTATACTGATTTTGGTTTAGCTTTAAAAACAGCAGGAGATTCTTATGCTCCTAATGATTTACTCGCTAAAAGACTTGCAGAACAATTTAAGCAGAGAAATATAAAACTTGGAGAAGGAAAATTAATTTATTTCGATTCACTTTATTTAATAGAAGATGAAAATTCAGCTTATGGTTTAATTCCAAGCTTGAAAGATGGAGCCGAAAGCTCAATCTTAGATTTGGATGATTTCAGATGGAATTACACAAGAGACGAAGGTTTGGCTTGTGCTGACCTTGTCAGGGACAGGTACTGGGATTCCAACTTTGAGCACGTTGCTGATTCGGGCGGTAGGCGGCAGGGTAGTCGTAGTTAGTACTTAAGGCACTTCTAAAAATTCAATTAAAGAATAAAAATAAAAAATTAAAAAAATTAAAAAGATCTTAGTTTATATTCTACTTCAATAGTTGCTCTAACTTCTATATCTTTAGGTGCGATATTTATTGCAGCATCTCTTGCTTCACCGCTAGAGGCTACTCCGCCCTTTGATTCAAAATATACAACAGGTCCGTAGTTGAAATCCTGGCTCTTCACAGAAACAAGGCTTCCCAAATTCTTGCCTAATCCTCGAGCAGTTGCTTCTGCTTTAATCTTTGCATCCTTTCCTGCTTCTTCAAGTGCTTGAGTCTTATATTCACTTTGTTTTTCTTCTGAAAGCTCAAAGTTTATGTAAGACACTAAAGCGCCAGCATCAACAGAGGCATCAACTATTTCAGCAACACCATCAAAATCGCTAGTTTCTACAACTATTTGTTGTGAGGCAATATAACCCTTGAGTTTTTGATCTCCGTTACTCCAATCATATTCAGGATAAATGTTGAAATTAATTGTTTTTATTTCATCCTTAGCAATTCCCAATTTTAATAAATTAAGGAAAAGATTGTCAAGAATTTTATCATGAGCATCCTTTGCTTTTTGAGCACTATCATCTCTTGCTTCAATATTAATATTGATAGATACTTTATCAGGTTTTGCTTCTATAACGGAGTTGCCTTGTGCACTTACAACAGCAGCACTAGTATTAAAGGCAATATACCCTCCAATTAAAATTATCGCAATAACTAATCCGGTAATAATCGTTTTATTATCCATTATCATTACCTCCTTTCATTCTTTCTTTATAGTTCCAAAAAACCACTATGAGTAATGCCATAAGAGATCCCAACATAAACCATGCCCACGAATTAGGAGAATTTGCGCTGTAAGTCAAAACATCTGAAACTTGCGGAGATGGAGGTTGAATCATATCAATAGCACCTCTAGAAGCACTAGAGCTACCCTCACTTGCAACCTCCTTCATCATAACAGCACTATCACTACCATAACTATTAACACCAATAGGAACACCAATAAATATTTTTATTATAATCGCAACTAGAATACAACCTATAACTGCTGGAATTATTCCTCTAGCAAGCGACTTTGGAGATATAATTATTTTTTTATTCGACACTTTATATCTATGGATTCTTTTTCCTTTAACGCTCCAGAAATAACCTCCTGTTTTTTCAATTAAACCAGCACCCTCTAATTTTTTTATATTATATTCAATAGTATTTGCAGGCACACCTAATTTAGACGCTATTTCTGCCTCGCTTAATTCACCATCAGCCAGAACAGAAATAATTTTCTTAGCAGTCTTATTTGATATAACATCTGCTATCTTTTCTGTCCTTGGATCATCAAGGTCTATCATAATTGAGCTTCTTACCATCTTTATTCTAATAATATTTAGTTTATAAATAATTTCAAGAGTTCAAATTGAATTGAAGCTATC
>ERZ1292625.1084-Hain-H41-01um-R1-1084-length-35450-cov-8_pt1 | contig 26582 bp, 48 predicted proteins | sample MGYA00564400_ERZ1292625 | MGnify/ENA primary metagenome ERZ1292625 (study PRJEB36523, sample SAMEA6512639) | groundwater metagenome | collected 2019-01-08 | study: AquaDiva: Metagenomics assemblies of 32 groundwater samples | reverse complement strand
GCCCGTCGCGCTGGCGGCTCCCCGGTCGCCCGTCGCGCTGGCGGCTCCCCGGTCGCCCGTCGCGCTGGCGGTCGTACCGGCCTCGGTCGTATGAGCGCCGGTCGCGTCCTTCGCACGTTCCGAAACGGTGTCCATTCGAGCGCCCTTGAAGACGTAGCTGACCGCAGCGTCGATCACCGCATTCAGGGACAGCTCGGCCTTGATGGTGATGGTCTTAGCGACCCGCTTTGTGTCGCTCTCACGTTCGTCCGAAACGCCCTTGGCCTCGATCTCAGCATAACGTCCTTCGGTAGGAGCGTAATAACTGAACACGTCCAGCGGATGCTCGCAAAAATGGAAGCCGCTGTCGCATAGCTTGACCTCTCCCTCGTGTTCGTAGGTCTTCCCGATCTCAAACGAGAACGCCTTTTTCAGGTTCCCGTTTCCGGTGCAGGCGAGGTCCTTGTTGAATCCCTTGTATCCGATTAGCTTTTCCACTTGATCTCCTGAGCAATCTGCGGTGCGAGATGTGTGTCCAACTTATCCTCCATCATCGCCCGGTCAACAGAACATACGACATCAAGAAGCCTTGAGTAGTCTTTTACGATAGACGCATTAAGAGACAGTAGACGTTCGACCTCGGCGGTCTTGGCGGCTAATTGGGCGCTAAGATTGTCTACCTCCGACAAAGCAGTTTCGTAGTTTTCGTCATTGGGATTTACTCTCATAAGATCGGTCCATTCGCTCATTCTTCCTCCCTCATCCTGTCGATTTGGGCTTCTGCCGCGTCGGCCTTGGCGTCGTTCGCCAGATCAACGCAGATGCAGTCGGGCTGGATCGCGATTCCCCGTTCATCCGCGGGCCATTCGTTATCCTCGTTGGCGGGGCATGATTCGGCGTGGTCCTCATCGGGCGGGCCTTGGGTGCGCCAGGCATCGTAGGACTTGGGTAGACCGTTTTGGTAGCTCATTTATTTGCTCCTGACGACCTTGCGCCCTGACTCAATCATCGTTCGATGGTGTCGGCACATCTTCACTCGGGTGTCCGCGAGCTGTACCGGCTTCACGTTCGCGGTCTTGGCGCAGCGGCCGGGCTCCCGGTACGTCCCGGCAGGTACGGCGATCTCGCAGCGGGGGCTCATGGCGCGATACGCTCAACGTCTGGTTGCGTCTCTTTTATTTTCATTCTAGACTCGCCCGGCCCTGATCGCCTTGGCTCGGATCTCGTCCATGCGAGATTGGCTGACTGACATTCGATGAGGCTTGATGCCCAGCGCGTGAATGCGGATGTCCTGCCTATGGAGTGTGAGACATTCGGAGAGGATGAGCTTGGAATTGATCTCTTCCCAGGACATCTTACGCTCCGATTCCATGTCGATTTGTTCGATGCCGCGCCATATCGGGTATATCGCTCTCTCAAAATCAGCCAAACTGCTAGCCTGATCCGATGGGCTCATCTCGCGCGGCCAATACCCGTCAGGAAAATTACGCTGGATTTTCATCTCGATCAACCCCATCGCTTGCCACGTCGCTAGGTTTTTCACCACGAACAACGGCGGTTTCGATCGCTCGGAGCGTGTCGCGAGCAATCGCTCTTGTTGATGCACTCCGGTAAGGTCTTCCTGGTCCAGCCAGACGATCCGCATCCATCTTGCCGTTTTCGAGTCCATCCTCACCCCCTATCAATCGTGGATCGCGTCCTGCTTTTGAACGAGCTCCAGGCAGGGACCAGTCAGGTAAATCTTTCCACTCCTCACCGATGATGAGAAGATATTCACCTGCGCGAGTGACGTCTCCGTCAAATGCCTTGAGATACTCCGTGGCTTCTTTCACAAGTCGTCCGCAGAAATGCCTACGATCCCAATCCTTGTCATCCGCGTTAACACCCTTCGATTCTTTGAAATAGCGGATCAACCTTTGCTGCGAAGTCAGTTTTTGACTTCGCAATACGTCTTTCTTTATTTCTTTCTTTTCTTTATCCTTATAGGTGTCCAGCCCACTGGACACTTTGTCCAGCCCACTGGACACTTTGTCCAGCCCACTGGACACTTTCCCGGGTTTTTGTCCAGCCGGCTGGACAACATGCCCCCATTTTTCGTGATCCTTTAGGAATGAAAGTCGCCCGCTCAGGTCCCTTGAGATGATCCCACGTTCAATCAGCACCTGGATCGCCAAGCTGACTCCACTTTTGCTCATGTTCAATATCCCTGAGAGCCATCGGATTTTGAGAGGCTCAGTTTTTTTTCGCCCACTCCACCCGTAAGTTTGCCGGAGTGTATACAGCAAGACCGACACCTCATTTCCCGACAAACGGGCTCTGCATATCGCTTCCAAAACCTCATTGGAGATACGAGAGTACCCGTTTTCAAGTTGCGGAGATGCCATGATTTACTGGGGATAAAAAAGAAGGGGCCATGCCACGCAACCCGCGAAGGAAGATGACACGGCCCCAAATTTTTTTACAAGTCGCGGGTTGCATGTGCTGATTTTATTTAATGGTGTGGTTGATGTCAAGTGAAATTCTTTGTCGGGCACAATCTGTCAGATCACAACATCCTCGACGAGAAAACGCGGCTCGATTCCTGGTCGCGCTCAGGTACAACATATCTTACCCGGACTCGGCCCCTCCCCGGACCCGGACCCTACGCTTTCCATGTCGGCACCGACTCGGATGATCTTCATGCCTCCACCTCGGCCGTGGCAGGTTCCAAGTCGAAGAGAGTCGGCGATGCGGCCTTCATCGCCTCTGCGCGCAGATGCAATACGCCGTCGGAGAAATAAGCGGGGTTAAGCTCGGCCCCGCGGCCGCGTCGGCCAAGCTTCGCCGCGTCGTGTTTGAACTCCTGGCGGACGCCGAGCGGACAGACGATGAGGCCGCGGCCGCCGCCTGACTTCAACAAGGTTAGACGGAGAACCTCAAGCTGCATTACACTCTTGCCGAGACCGAAGGCTGCGAAGATGGCGCGTTGACCGCCGCGTACTGCCCAGGCGACGATATCGCGTTGATGCGGCTTGCACCACGGGTTTACCTCGGACGGATCGCATGGGAATCCGCGATCGGAATCGAAGCGAACCTTGGCCTTCAGGAAGTCGGTATAGTTCATGTCATCGTTCATAAAAGAGCCTCCGCGCTCTGTGGTTGGTGGCCAGCCCGGTCACTCGCCGTCGGAGCGCGGAGGGAAGATTCATACGACTGCGGTGGCGGGCTGGCCATGTGTCTAATTCTACTCTGAGCTGTCTAGAGTGTCAAGGGATTATTTTCAACCTTCGGCGGGTCAGAATCCCGCAGCGATTGGACCGCGTAAGCAAGAGCTGCCCATTCCGTAGCGAAGGATTCCGGGATATCTTGTTCCAACTCCAAGTCCAGAATATCTCTCGCCGCGGCTAAGAGTCTTTCCATCTTGAAGATACGGTTATCGGTCCAATGGTTCATGATTGTGATCCCAGCCTTTCATGCAAATCGCAAGCCGGAGAACCATCTGCATGACCGGTGATATCATGCCGCTTGCAGTAGGGTAGTTCGTCGTCCTTGTCCATGTGTTCGGGGTGCTTGCATTGCCCATACTTGCATTCGCGAGGCATGCGCGTTTTCTCGTTGATTTTCGAGTCCGGCCCGTATTGAATCTCGTCAGGCGTCGGTTCGTGATATCCCGGCGCATTGATGCTGATTCTACCGCCGCCGTTGTTCAAGTCGATAGTCATGCTGCCCCAAAACTTGAATGTCCCGATAGTATGGCCGTCCTCGTCGCGCTCGATAACTTCTATGCTCTGTTTCATGTTGCCTCCATTTTTGGTCCTATTCGCATACGTTCCACGCGCTCATGCACCGTTTTATATCGGCTGGCTCCGGGGCCAGAAGATCGTATTGGTTCCCGCCGCGGTTCGTTCGGCACCATTTGCGGACCTCTGCAACCGTCGGGACCATGTTCTCATTGATCCATATCTGTTCAGCCTTAGATCGCCAATCCTCATCCGCGCCTTCCGGGGCCGGGTTGGCGAGCCGAATCGCGGCAAGCGCGACCTTCTGCTCGGCGTTCGGTGGGATGGTTCCCGCACTGAACCAAGAACGTCCGATACGGTGCTCCCATTCGGTGATCTTACTCCAGGCGTCGTCTGGCATTCGCGCCAATTCCGACTTGCGGGCATGGATGCACGGGAAGCACCCGACGCGCGAGAATCCAGACTCATAGAGTGGATTTGGCGGGACACCATTCGCACCGAGATAGGCGAAAACCTGTGCTTCGGTCCACCGCAGGAGCGGGCGCACCGTCCAACAGGGATAGTAGGGCAAGAACTCGGCGGCGGCGTAGACCGACCTTTTCTTCGATTCCCCGGCCCTAATGCCAGTGAACGAGATGATCTTGCGGCCTTTCGCCTCCATCCTCATCCAGTCGCGAATCGGAGCCATCTTCAGATTCTCGGTGCAGAACTGCGCTTTGGAACTTGGGACGCGGCCCTTGATGAGGCACAGGTCCAAGAACACAGAGTCGGTCGGCTCGATGCCTTTACGATCCAGGCGCAACTCGAAGTCGGCCTTGACCCATTGCACGGCAGGACCGCCCGCCATCGATGGTAGGTTGCGGACGTAGTTGAGCGTGATGGGATGTTCATTCCCTGTGTCGGCAAATATCGCCTTGAACCCGTCACGCCCGAAGTGCTGAATTGCCCAAATATAGAGTGCGGTCGAGTCTTTCCCGCCCGAAACTGAAACAACTCGGAATATCCTATTCACGCCCATCCCGCCGCAATCGCGTACAATTGATCTAGGATTCCGCGATGTTTCAAATCACGCCTCGTCGCAAAAGTCGCATAGGCCAACAGAACCATGAAGCGGCCGTCGCCTGGAATCGGTGGGTATTCCCATTCATCGGATTTTTTCATATCGGATCCCGATGCCCTTTGATCGCTTCCGCAGCCATAGAATTATGGTGCGCTCCGCACGGATTGTCCTGTGCTATGGCTTTAAGACATTGATGCATCTTGCGGATCGTCGCGTCCCGCCGGCTGAGGCGCTGCCTGTACTTCTCCATGTCCCTTTCGCGTATATCTGCGTCCAGTTCCATGCTCTCGATGGTTTCCCGTAGATTTAGGATTTCGTCCCGCATCGGGATCGGGTCCATTTCCTCGATAGAATCGGGAATAACGTCTAGAACGTCCTCAATGTTTTGAGTATCGTTCATGATTTTCCCGTATCCTGATGATCGATGCTCTTGGTAAATCTCGTCTTATCTTCCAGACGATTGACGCTAACCGTGAAAGCCTTCCCTCGGCTTACACAGAGGGCATAATCTCGGTTGACGGGGTACTCGTTTCGATTGACGACGGCGACGACGTGGAGTGTTCGGAAGGCTGCGCGGGGGTCTTTATCGACATAGACTTCGCCTATCTCTGGCATTGTGGAGTCTCCTGGGATTCGATTTCCGATTTCAGTTTTGAGCGGAGCTTTGTGCGGTTGGCTTGTCTCCATATCTCTGAACGCACGGCGCAACACTTCCGGCAATGACGGCGGCTACAATCCTTCCCGTTTTTCCTGAAAACCTCTACGATTACATTATGCCCGAGATAAGGATGACCGATAGGGCAATGCGTCTTTTTCGCTTGGAACCTAGCGGAGCGCCCCTTGTGAACCATATCCTCGCTGTTATCTTTCGCGGTCCCCTCAAACAAATGATCTGGCCTGACGCATAATGGATTGTCGCATCGATGGAGGACGAAATTTTGTGGCATCCTTTCTCGGCTCAAGAAAAACGCATACCTGCTCGCGCGATGTCCCCCGCTCCATCTAAACATGCCGTATCCGTCCTTGTCGCGCCCCGCTTTCCAGAGCCAACAACCGCGAGTTTTTTCGACATTATTCCAAAACGATTCAGATCGCGTCGGTCGTGGCGGGAATATTCTTTCAGTCATGTCTAAGCATATCACATTGCATATCACTAAACAATGCCTTTAGATCATCGTTCGACAATTTCGATATTTTATTCCCGTCTCTGATGAGTACTCCCAAAGCTTGCTGTCCCCATCGCTTGATGAAATAATAGATAAACGGACTGGGATCGAACTCATTCCGGTAATTGCATCCAGCGCATGACCCGATTGCGTTCCTTGCGTCCCATCGGATGCTATATTTTGCCCGCGTAATGAAGTGGAAGCAATGCTCTATTGGCTTCGGACAAAACGCACAATGCCCAATCTCTTTTTGGGTGCGGAGACGAATCAGTAGACTAAAGGCCGCGTCCAACCGCTTGATGAGTTGTTTCCTGCCATATGACTTGATGGCCCTTGTCTTGCCCGTGGCGCGTTTGGAGATACCGGATTGAGTACCTTTGACGCTCAGAACAAGATTATCCGCTATGCGGTCTATGCGTTTGGCCTTCCTGGCCGCGACCTTGGCCCTGGCGTAGGCCATCTGCGCTCTGCTAACTCTCATCTGGCACAAGCCCGGATTTTCCCATTTTGAAATTGAACGGCGGCCGCGGATGATCCAGGATCATAAGCGCCCAGCTTGTTCCAGAAAACGCCTTGACCGCCTTTTTAACATGGGCCTCGGTAGACCAAGAAAACAATGCCACGTCCCCCAGGATTCTGCGGCACTTGGCGCAGATAGGTATTCTCCCAAAGGCGAACCGGGCAGGACCGTCCTCGCCCAATTGGCGCGAACGGTGTAGAGGCTCCCATATGCGGCGGGGGTGAGTACAGTTCATCGTGATCTGTTCTCATTTTGATTCGTGTAGATGCGATCCCGGATCGTGCGCTGCGTTACCGCCATGGCATCACGAATTAATTGGATATTGCGGACACGATCGCGCACGAGAAATTTTTTCTCATCCGCTGAGTGATCATCGTAGAGTCTCTTTATGTCCAGGACCGCCTGGGCCGTATGCTGGGTCAAGTAGGAATCTAGATCGGCCAGGAGTCTCCCGGCGTCGTCTGCGGCCTGGATAGAGGCATCCATGTCCTGATGGCGTTCTCCCGACTCCAACGGGAGCGGAGATTTTCCGAAGGCGTAGAGCTTGGCCCGGAGGGCGTCTGTCTGTTCAATCCACTCTTCTAGTTGGATGGAATCCATATCAGACCTTGCGCGAAGAGAACGCCACCCCACCTAGCTTTAAGACACCGTTGACATAAGGCGAGCCCGCCACCGCCAGCTTATTGACGGCGACTTGGTTGTAGACCATGTAGGCGATGTCCTTCTCAGCCTGACGGAGGTCCTCGGCCGCGGTCATGGCGGCGGGCGTCTTGGCTTTCTCCATGAACTTAAGAGCGGACTGGACGGCCTTGAGGACAAAGAGAGCGTCCCGCTTTGATCCATCCTCATTCACTCCTCCGACGACTGCAGACCATCGCGTTTGACTGTTAGTCTGAGACTTTGGCAGGTCCTGGGCTATTTTGACGGGGGCGACGTAGACAGGGCGATTCGCCGCGGCCTCACGCTCTTTCTCAAGTCGTTTCTTCTCAGAAGCGGCATCATCAAGCGCCTTCTTCTCGGCGTCGGCTGCATAATCGAGGATTTTCTGAGCGGCGCGGGCGTTGCCTTCCTTCTCAGCCTTTGCGGCGGCTTCCGCAGCGGCCTTGGCCTGGCGGTCGATCTCAATCTGCCGCTCTACGGCGAGTCGGTCATCCTTGATCTTCTGCAAACGCGCCGCTTCCTTCGCCTCGGCCTCGGCCTTCTCCTGGGCGATCTTGTTAAGCCGGTCCTCCTCAGCCTTGCGCTCGGCTTCCTTCGCCTCCTCGTATCCGATCTTGAGTTTCTTGGCGATGGTGTAGGCCTCTTCGGCCAGTCCTAATTCGGCGCCCTCACTGTCGCAGATGGCGGCATGCGCGGCTTTTGCCGCCTTCTTCGCCTTCTCCCATCGACCGACGATGCGCTTCTTGAGCGCGGAAGTCTTAATTAGAAATGTATCCACGAATAGGTATTCATCGTAGTTGGTGATCGTGAGTTTGTTGGCGACATCGACGATGGTCATGACCTCGGGGTCTTTCTCCGGGATGGCGGCGATATCTGTTGATTTTTCGACGGTTGTCATTATTTTTTCCCCTTGCGATATTTTTCTATGTGGTTCATCGACTCATGGTAATCCGATATTGGGTAGCGCGGCGACATGGAATATGTGCCGTTGTTGCGGAAGCCGACGCCGTAGCGCTCAATCTCTCCGAACTTGTAGCCGGGAAGGCAAAGTAAATAGAGCGCGGTTTGTAGGGCGGTCGAGTCACGGACGCTGCTCGTCTTATAGTCGATCAACACCACGCGATTCTGGATCGTCCCCAGCCTATCGAGCGTCCCCGCGATCCCGGCAAAGTCGCCGCCACCAGGCAGCCCCAGGTCTTCCCAGGTCGCCTTGACGCGCATCTCGATCCCGCCTGGGAGAGCTTTGAATCCTGTCTCGTGGAGGAAGCGGGCGTGGCCGGCGCGATAGGCCTCTACGCGGGTATCGTAGGTGAATCCGTCGGCCGTGCCTTCCTCGACGTTCTGCCAGAGGCGATGGTTTTCAGTACCGCGGGCGAGGTAAAAATCTCTATCTCGTTCGGGGATGCCGCTGAAATCAACAAGACCCTGAGCTTTTAGGATCGATGTGACGCGGACAAACTTCTTGCCCCCGATCGTGTAGGTGTTGCTGTTTACGGAGTCTTCGTTTGTCGTCGTTGTCATGCTGTTTACGGGGCTGTAATACTTTTTTTTATGCTTACAAGCCTTTTACTCCAATACCTCGTCATTCGGACTCGGTTCCCGCATAACCGACCGCAAAACTTTTGCCAGTCTTGGCGCGGCGGGTACAGGTTCCCGCATTGCTCACATTTTTTTAGCGGAGGTGGCAAAATTTTCATGGGACTATCATATAAACCATCATATAAAGGTGTCAAGCAGTAAAAAGGTGGGGTAAGACGTATCCGTCGGATTGCGGGCCTTTTATCCCTCATGCCCAGGAGGTCGGCTTTCGCCGGGATTACTGCGCGCTTCCGGGGTCTGACGCGGGGACAGTCAGCGTGACGGCGTTCAGATACTTGCCCGTCTTGTCCATCTTGTATCCGATGGTGACGGCGGTCTTGTCATCCGTCGATTGCATCGCGAGCGCGCCGAGATTCTCGTCAAAGGTCCCGTAAATCTTCCCATCGGGGGCTTTGATTCCGAACTTGCGCCAGGGCTTCCCGTCCTTCTCGCCGTCCTTGATCTGGACTTCGGTCGGGATGAAGGTTACGATGTCGCCGGCCGGCGCGGCCTTCGGTTTCGGCTGGCTGATGGGCTCCCTCGCGGGCTCCCCCCCGTTTTCGAGTCCCTCGGCAACTTCGGGGGGAAGATCCTCTAGATCTTGGCCAAACATGTCAGACGCCGCAGTCGCCAGGATCGTCATGGCGATGTAGGCTCGCTTATCGGACATCTTGAGGATGGTATTCGCCACGTCGGCCGGATTCGTCCGCACCTGCTTGATGGTGGTCCCGTCACGCTTGTACTTCTCGCGGCGGCGATCCTCCGGGGTCTTATCCCATTCGGCATCGCAGACGGCGAAGCGCCACTTGTATTTTTCCTCGTCGGAAGAACACTCACCGATCCCGGAAGCTACGAGAGCGCCCCCCACTGTCCCGTTTCGCGTGATGCGGTAGCGAATCGCGTCAGGCCCGGATAGGTCCTCGACTTTCGGCTCTTCGGCCGCGATGCGGAACGTCATCAATAGGACTTCTGCTCCAGGCTTGTAAAGGCTCTGTTTCTGACATCCGGGAATGACTCCGAAATGGACGTCCTTCTTCATGACTTCATTGCGAATTTCTTGAATCCTGCGGACCCGCGCTATCACACCCTTCGCGGTCAAGGGGAAGTTGTCCTGCGTCACGAGCTCTCCCATAACACCTCCCACGCCAATGTCTCCGACAAATCGGCCGCGCATCCTGGTGCCTCCCCAGTCCTTCGACTTTGGCCTTTCGTCAACGCCTTAGCGCGGCTTAAAGTGTCCGGTGGGTATCCCGCCCTTTCGGCAGCCGGACCTGCCGTTTTGGATAGCGCGCGCTGAAGAAGAGTACGCGCCTACCCGTGTCCTTACCTGTCCTTTATGGGGATGGCTCAGATTTATTTTAAGGGAATGTGCCGTTGAGGTAGCCGCGCACCATCTGACCGATCAGATAGATCAAAGCGCCGATCTCCAAGGCCAACGGCGCGGCATTATCCCACTGAACCGCGCGGACCATCCGCTTGAGCTTATACACGGGCCACCGCACATGCTGGACGCTGAGTCAGCGTGTCCGACCAATGATAACGCGCGTCCTCGCCCAGTTTCCAAGCACCCGTCATGAGCAGCTTGGTTTCGCGGCACACGGCATCAAGGCATGGTTCGCATCGGAGCTCTTTCGCGGTCATGTTAGCGGCCCTCCCGGCCTTCGGCCTTGGCGATGGCGGCGCGGGCGGGGCCGCAAATGTCGCACGACTCTTGATGATGCGCCGCGAGTACAGACGCATGTTTGAGGACGTCTTTTAACGCCGTCAACAATCCCGCTTTGATATTTCTTTGATTTCGCAATTCCTCGCGAAGAAGAGCAAACGCCTCCATGCTCCGTCGTGCCTCCTGAGAGCGACGACTCCCAGTATGATGTTCGATCGTATGCCTCCCCCATTCTTGTATTTCGAGATTCTCGGCACGGTTGTCGGCAATATTCCCGTTCTTATGGTGGACAAGTTCCCATGGCTCAAGCCGTCGTCCTAAGACACGTTCCATGACTACGCGATGCTCGCGCCGTGCTCTGCGTCTCCCATTCTCGGTGATGTAAAGCCAGCGATATCCACGCTTGTCGGTCCAGCCCCGGGAAGTGCCCGCGTTCCAGGGGACGACTCCTTTGGGAGCGCTCATATGATTCCCGCCGACGTGTGCGTTGTTTTGGTTTTCATTTTATTTCCTCTCACACGGAATTGAAAACAGAGCGCCCGGTCCTATTTCCTTGTGTGAGCAAGGGTGCGGGGCCTCTTGGGCCTCATCAGGACCGGGCGCTGGAAATGAAAAACCCCGCCAACTCTTGCTCACCCCAAAAGTGTAACAGAGGTGCGCGGAGTTGTCAAGGTTATTTTTTGGCTGGGAAAAAGAAGAGCGCCTTGGAAACCCGAGTCTAACGAACCCGGGCCAAGGCGCTCTTGCAGCACTCCGGACGGTTACGCGGCGTCGATGATAGACGTAAGCCGATATCTGATGATGCAGAATGACGCATCGATCGCCGCCGATCCCTTGTCCTTGATCCCGTCCACCACGCGGATCTGTAGACGATCGCCCTCGACTTGGACGGCCGCGATGATGATATCCGCCGTCGATGTCGGGAGGAACGAGAGCCCGCGCAAGCCTTTGATGATGCCCGCCTGCCAGCCGTCGAAGACCTTGTTGACGCGGACGATCGATGCGTCCCTGTCATCGTCGATCATAGCCTTCACTTTAGATTGCAGGTCTGCGCTCTCGCGGGCGAGGAGGGCGCGCGCGGCTCCTTTCCAAAACGGCGTCAACACACGTCCCAGCATACCGAATAATTTCCTGAAGTTCATGGTACCTCCACAACGTCGAGTTCCGTGCGCCACTTGAGCGCGACGGGTTTCAAAGTCACTCCTTGCAGCTGCCAGAGCGATGCGCCCGAACCGGCGGCGCGGACCTTTGCCACGGCCGCGGGCCAATCAGTGACGATGACCAATTCCCGCCGCTCTTGACAGATGAGTTGACGCGGGACAGCGGCCGGTGCCCACCAGGGGCAAGCCCACGCTGTCCAGGCGATGAGGTAATAGATCATCAGTATCCTCCGACTTGCATTTTGCGTTCGTGCTCCAAAAAGACTTCTTCCAGCTCATTGGATAGATCGAGATCGCTCTTACCCCGGAGACACTCAATGCGGTGGAACCATCCGCATAAACACCTAATCACGATGAGCGCGCGCGATACAATGACGTGCTTATCAGATGACTTGCTCATGCCGCCTCGGCCAATAACTCCAGATGTGGGTAATCGTCGATCGTCCAGGTGCCTCCCCAGACGAGTCCGTGCGCCGCGGCTAGCGGCCCCAGCGCCATGTACGCCGCCTTGTCCCATACGGCATGCTTCCCGGGCCCGGGATCAGCGTCCACGCATACGTCCACTGCCTCGGAAGGATAGACCATGTGACGGCTCTTCTTTGTGATGCCGTCGATTTTCGTCACGGTTCGCTCCCCGGGTATCCCGCGTCGGCCCCGCAGGTAGAGCTCCTGCTGCCTCGCCTCGGAGCGCCAGGTACTCGTTTCAAACAACTGCTGACCCGTCATCGATTCAAACTCGGCCTTGAGCGCGACATAACGCTTAACAAGCTCCGGATGACAATGGGCCAGGTCCCGGCTTTCCAAGATGCCCGGAGGCGGACAAGGGGTTGTATATAGGGTAGGTAGGTCTATCTGGGTCGTAACAGCGGCTTGGAGGGCATCAGGTGAGGCCCCGGCGGCCTCTAACTGGCCTTTGCTCCACAACCCCGCCAGCAGGTCCAATAAATACTGCCACCAGGGCTTCATGATACGACCTTCCGAGAACCTAGCTGAGTCTCGATCACCAGCAGGCGATCGTCCACATCATCCAGGCGCCGGTGGAAGTCCCCGGACCGGTCGCTCTCCTCGGCACGGTGGCTCCGGAGGTCCGTGACGATCTCTTCCAAAGCCTTCCGCATCGCGGTCAACGTCTCGACATATTGGGTCCTCTCAGCGCGGTCCTGCTCGCGGAGGTCATGGAGTTCGGCTTCTCGCTTGATAAGCTCATCCTTCAACAATTGGAGCGGCACAGCTGCGGCCTGTAGCTCCATGCCTTCCTTGCGCGCATCGAGGTCGATCCGTGTGGTGTCGGCCCTCGTCTGCACGTCCACCCGAGCGTTCCACTTCCGGATCATGAAGTTGACGAGCGCGGTAGCGGCGGCGGTAAGCGCCCCTACGATCATGTACTTGTATGTCACGGTGGACTCCGATGCAGGGAAGATAGACGGCGTTCGCGTAATGCGGCCAGGAATCGAGGTGCGAGCATGACCAGCCCATATGCCGCCAGGCCCCCGACCAGCATCGAGAGCCCGATCATCGCGGCCAGGATTGCGGCGAGGGAAGGCGGCGGGCAATCTTGAGTCATGGAATTTTGTTCCAACTCGCCGTCGGCGGGTGTATTTTCATTTGATTTTCTTAAAAGAGCACGTTGGGGGGTCCCACCAACACATCAAATCGGAACGGATGCTTCCGTCTGGTTTCAGGGACACAGTGATATCGGATTTCAGCCCCCCTGAGTAGTAGGCCAGGAGCCGTCCCATGACGACCTTCCGGTAGGATTTGAAGCAAGGCACCCATCGGCCATCAAGCCATGCGGAGAACGAAGCCCATCCGCTCCCCTCCACTTGACAATCAACAAGCGCATGCGGCAAATTGAACACGCCGCCGACGGTGTGATATTCCCGGTCCTTGACTGGGGTCAGCGGAGCGGTCGGATAAGAGATATCCCAAAGCATCCATCGTTTCTCGCTCACCCCACTGTCTTGCCGAAAAGGAAGCGGCACACGCCGGGCCGTCTCGATGCGCGGAGTTGAGCGCATGAGAGTCCAATCATCATGTTTGTCCCTGGCTCCTTTGCGATATTCCTCCGGCATGAGCGCGTCGTCAGTGACGCGATAGGGTTCACAGAGATCGTAGAGCTTCGGGTTGAAAGCCCGGAAGATATCGAGTCCCATTACCGGACCCGCCTCGCGCTGATGGTGCCTATCATCTGCGGGGTCGCCCCGCTCCATGTGGCGTTGAGTTTCATATACCAGATCACCGTCGATGCAGAGTTACTGCGGAAACTTGCGACGGAGCAACTCGTCGAATTTGCGGCCGTAGGCAAGATGCAGGAGAACTGGTTCACACCTTGACTAATTCCGGTATTGTCAGGAGACACCGCCGTCCCGGCCCCGAGGCCCCAGGTGGTCATTACCGAGGCGTTCAATTGTGCTCCGGCCGTCATGGAAACATCCCAGTCACCAGGAGACAACGTGATGGAAGGCCCGTCGCACCAGGACCCGCTCGCGCATGACCAGTTAGTATAGCTCGTCGTCGAAGCCCCGACGTATTCTCCCACGGTCCCCGCCGTCGCCGCGCTGGCGTCTGTGATGCCCACCAGGGGACCGCGAAGATTGGTTCCCCGCACATCTCCGGTCACGTCGAGGGCTACGGTAGGGTCTAGATTCTTCACCCCGACAAAACCCATGGTCGAAACCGTGATAAGATTGGTCCCGGCCTGAACATCCGAGATTGAGAAGTAGTTATTATTGGCCTGACGGATGTCGATGCCCGCCGCCCAATACGGCACCGTTCCATAGGCCCACCGAATCTCCCCCTCACGATTCCCCGCTTGCATGGCGCTGATGACAAGACGCGGAGTCGTCCCCGCGATGTGGAATAATCCGCTTACCGTCGTAGTCCCGAGCATCAGATTGTTCACGACGTGAACATCACCAGTCCCGAGCACGTTCAGCCTATTCCCGGCCGCCGTCTGAAAGGCCATGTCGTTGGTGCTGTGGTTATAACCGATTTGACCGACGGTCGCGTCTTGCGGATCACCGAAATAAATTGCTCCGGTCGCATTGTTCGGAGTCAGGATGCTTACTCCTGAGTTACCGGAACCTTCCGCGACAATCTCATCGGCGTTGACGTGAGCGGTCGCTCCCGATGCTCCCGTGAAAACCTGTAACCTCCCATTGGTCGTCGCGGCCGTCGTCCCAATGTTCACCCCGCCGGTCGTAGCCAGCGTTCCTATGCTGACGCCGTAGGTCACTCCAAGTCCACCGGCACCCTTGATCGTGACGGACGAGAGGAACGTGGTCGCTGAGGTTGAAGCCGCCACGGCCAGGCTCGATGACAGGATATCAAAGGACGCGTTGAGGCACCCGAAAATCTGCGTACCCGAGGCGGTCGAACGGACTTTCTGCAATTGGAGAGTCCCTGACGTGTATTGACAGCCTGATAGCTGCGCCCTGACAGGAGCAGCGAGAAGGATGGTGAGGGCTAGACTTCGCATCATAGGACTTCCTCCGTTAATATTTCAGCCTGACCAGTATCTTTGTTCGGGTTGTAATAGATCACGCGCCAGTCCTTCGCCGCCGAGATCACATTGCCGGGTGCGCCCATGTGGAAATAAGGCGAATCGGCGCGGAGCAACTCATCATTGGCTTGGAACACCCCCAGGATGGGATGATCGTAATATGTGACGCGGACGGTGTCCCCCACTTCCAGCCATGGCACGTCCCATATCTTCATGCGGAGCCTGACGGGCGGCCGCGGGTCCGTCGCTGATCGTCGATTGTTCTCGTATAGCACCCGCGCGCGAGAGTCGCCCAGATTAAGATCGTTGGCGACGAGGACTTGATCTAGGTCCTCATCCAAGACGGCTTTCCCGAGCTCGTCGCCGTCGGCTATTGTTTCGGCTGATGCCGCCGCCTCCACGTCACCGTACACGGAAACGAAGCCCTGGTAGCGCACGCGCGCGGCCCGGATGACTCGGTCGGGGATACCGTAGTCCAGGTCACTCACGTCAATGATCCCGTTCTCCTGCGTGAGATGGACGACGTATGAGCCTGCCGTCTTTGGGCCGATGACCATGGACCCGTCCCCGCGGAACCGCAATTCGTAGTCCGCGAGCTTGACATATCGCTCCATCTGCGACATGCACGTCTGCCCGCGATGGTTGGCGAGCGAGACGTAGATCGTGGATGTCGTAAAATTGACGATGAGCTTGGAGACGACCGGCGACACATAAGTCCCTGAAGCCAGCGTCAAGGTAGACCTGACTTTGAGATATCGCTTTAATGCCGATTGGATAATGCCGCCCGCCGAGATGGCGACAAAAGCGTCAAAGGCTATCCCGTCAGTCGATGCCGCCGTGGCGTAAGCGATGCTCCCGCCATTGGTCGCGTCCGTGCGGTCCAAAGAACCCCACGCCGTAGGCGCTGAGAGCATATCAAGGACCGCCGAGGTGTGTGCGGGATCATCGACGGAACGGATGATGATATATCCAGGAGCGTTGAGCGCGTTATACCCAGCTGTGGTCGTGCCGCCGCCGGGGATCAAAGATGATCCACCTCCGCCGCCCGCGCCGTAGAAGTCACTGTCATCTGGACCGTTGCCGCCGCCGCCGCCGTAATAACCTCCACCGCCACCCCCGCCGCCGCCGCCGCCATGCCCTCCGGTTCCCAATGCACCCGCAGTTGAATGCACGGATGATCCGGCACCCTTGGCACCGCCGGCAGAAGCCGTGCCTCCGGCCCCGCCGCCGCCGCTTGAGTCTTCGCCATTCGACCCGGTCGTCCCTCCAGCGGCACCGCCTGTATCGGTCTTGGGCGATCCTCCCGATGCGGCCCCGCCACCTCCACCGCCGCCTGCGACGATGACGCGATTCGCCAGTCCATTGCCTCCGCGTCGGACATCCGAGGCTCCACCGCCACCCATGCCGACCGCTCCGGCATCGGCGGAGCCGCCGCCGTTATATCCGCCGATACCAGTTATCGATCCCGCGCCGCCTGCGTATATGTAGAGTGTTTCGCCCGGCGTGACGGTGATCGTCCCCTGCGCCCGTCCGCCTTTGCCGTGAGTCTCTGTACCGCGCCCGCTCCCGCCTACCGCATCGACGACTAACGATGTAACATTATTCGGGACGACGTATGTCTGCTCCCCGCCAGTACAAATAAAAGTTACCGGAGCAATGGCTTGAATGTCCCCCGGACTCGCCGTTGTGTTTATGTTCGTCAGCACCGTCCCGGCTTCCCAATCGGCCTGGACATCGATCGTCTTGGTCCCGGAGAGTCCGCCCGGGAAGATGACCGGCGCGATGCTCCTGTCCCCGGAGACAATCCCGGCCTCATCGGCCAGGAGCCCTTCCAGCGTCTCGGTCAACTGGTTGACGAGCCACTTTTTGACGCTGGTCTTGACCGTGTGGCCCGCCGTCGGGGCGGTCAGGGCCGTAATGGACAATCTCCCGGTGTTTCCGGCCGAGGCTATCTCGTTGTCATTCGACACCCGCCAGGCCGAGCCTTGGGCTAGATTTGCCCCGTTGACTTCAAAGAGCTTGGCATGATCGACGCCCGTCGAGGTTGATTCAAATGCCTTGTTCGTCCCATCGCCGGTCGCGGGGATGCAGTTCTCGAGTCCGGGCTCCGTGGATACCTCTTCAGCGTCGGCTTTCTCCAGGAGGATGGCATTGCTGTAAACCTCAATCAAGGCGTACTCGCCGGATATCTTCGGCAAGCGCATTTGGATTCCGGTGAACACCGATATCCACTCGATCGTCCCAGCGGCCAGCATGTAGCCTTCTTGGACCTGCCAAAGCGTCCTAGTCGCCTTGTACCCGTTCGTCGCGGTATTGTCGGCGGCCCAAAAGCTCGGGGACGCGGCATGTTCGATCCACTGGTTATTTTCGTTCGGCATCTTCAACGTCATCACCGAGGTCTTGATGACGTTCCGATTGGTATCGGCTTGCTGGGGGATATTGCCGATGCCGCAAAAGTCAGGACGGTCCAGGACGCTCCAGGCCGACTCGGTGTAATACGTCGTCCCGAGCTTGTAGCGGCGCTTGTAGCGCAATCTCTGATGGATAGCCTTGCCCTGCTTCTCCTCCCAGATCGCCTTGAACTCGGAGCTTACCGTGATCGACATATCAGGCCCCGCCGATCTCCTCGATCACCATCTGGACGCCGCGGATGCCGCCATGGGCCTCACTCGGCTTGATGTAGGAATCGTTGTATGTGCCCGGACGGACGCGGCACAGGTAGGCTTCTTCCGGCCGGTCGCCGGGCTCCGGCAGGAATACGAAGGACAACCCCTGCAGCCCGAACTCGCGAAAGTCGGTCATGGCCGCGTTGAACAATGCCGCCGTCCCGTAGCTGGCGGGGTCCATCAAGAACGCGCATTTCGCCGCCCAGAAATGGAAGCTAGCGTCTGAGCGGCCGATGAGTTGCCCGCGCAAGGAACCGTCGGCCATCTTCGCCGTCTTCTGGATCATCCTCGGAAGCTCCACTTTGTATTCAAACAGCGGCCCCGGCTGGAAAGAAGCCCCGCAGACGATGATGTCACCGATGGCCTTTTCCGCATTGGCGGTTTGTGCGGTCGTCATCGTCAGCCTGATCCTGTCCATCGGAGTGCTGACGAGAATGATGCGCGTGTTGTCTTCTGCGAGTGTCGTGCTGTTGAATGCCGTGGCCCAGGTCGTGCCGTTATCGTTGGAGTATTCGACCGTCAGGCCTTTGATATTATGGTTCTGGACGAGGATGTATTCAACATTGTGCGATGACCGTGCGCCGGGAACCCACAATCCGAAATTGATCGTCTCGACGATCGTATCATCCGATCCGGCTGACTGCCAGCGGGACAATGGGTCCATGTCGAAAAGTCTATGCCTGGTTGCGGTGCCGGTGCTGACGGTAAGATCGCCAGCGTTGTTCGCGTGGCGGTTGAGGTAATTCCGGGTCAGGAAGGCCGGATTCGCTCCTAGGTAGATGTTCATCAGGCCCTCCCAGAGTACGCCAGCGCTAGGCTGTTGAAGGCATTGGCCGCAGGGATCGCCGCCTCGGTCCCGCGGCGGGCGGCGTCCGCGATCCCGGTCAAGATGCGCTCCGCGATCGTCTCGCTGCTGAAATCGAGCCCGGAGACGTTGATATTGTTCGTCACCTGCACCCCACCCGCGCCCCCGAACTCGCCGTTCGGGATGATGTGACCGGCGCGTGGGGCGGTGAATAACTCCGGTCCTGCCTCACCGACGAGGGCGGTTTGCCCTGATGACATCGGGCCACCCTTCTCCAATCCCGGGACTCCGGCGATCCTGGCGACGTTGGCTAGGCCCGCAGTCAGAACTAAAGCGGCAAGCGGCGGTCCGATGATGGGACCGAGCGCCCATGCTTTACCGACGCCGATGTAGGTGTCAATCGTGGCCTGAGACATCGCAGCGGCTTTACCGATGGCGGCCATCGTCTTATTGTGAGAGTATTGGAGAGTCGCTATGCTCGTCAACGAACTAGCGATCGTCGCGACTCTCTCCGCCGCCATCCGTACCCGCTCCGCCGCCATCTTCTTTTCTATCGCTATAGATGCCGCTAGGGCATCATCCCACCGCTTTAGTGCTGACTCATTGGCCTTAGACGCTGCGGCGAATGCGGCTTGTTGTTGGAGCGCGGCTTCCGCGACGATACCGGCGTTGACCGGCGCGCTTACAGCTAATTCATTAGACGCCGCAACCGTATCGCGGATTCCCGCCGATGCTTCCTGGAAGGCCAGCGTCCCGCTCGCGACCGAGGTAGCCATCAACGTGATGGGATTCACGATCTCCCCAAAGGACCCCATGGCCGCCGTCAATTCGCCGTGGATTAATCTATTGAGCCCTTGGCCCAGATAGAAAAGATTTGAAACGACGCCCTCGATCTGGGTTCTCACCGCAGCGAACACGGCCGAGAAGACAGACGCTACGGTCGGTAATGACTTATTTACCAACTCGATGAAGATGCGCAGTTGCTTCCCTGCTCCCTCTTGCTCCAAAAACAGATTGGCGAAATTCTCTTTCAAGGCGACGAGCGCTCCGCCCAGTGTTCCCCGCGCTGCGATAGCCGCCCCGTTATACGACTTCGATAACTGATCTATCAGCAATTTCTGCGCCCCGACCAGGTTCCCATTAGCGATTAGGTCCTCGATCTGAGTCTTCAATGCATCCGATAGGTCCACGCCCGCCCGCTTCAGGCGTGCCATATTGTTGACGGGATCGTTGAGCGCCATGCCGAACATGCGGACTGCTTCCGTGGCATTGCCGCCCGTGGCGGCCGCAAAATCAAGCGCGAGCTTGATCGTGGATTTGAACACCTCGCCGTGGACGTTGCGGAAGGTCATCAGCGCGCGCTGCATCGACGAGATGGCCTCATCACCGATTCCCGTTGTTGATTGTAGGGCGACCTGCTGCGCCCTCAGCTGATTGGTGGTGAATCCCGCCGCCATGCCGGTCGCCCGGACGGCGTTGGCCAGGAGCATCTCCTCATGCTCGGCTTCGATCGTGGCATCAAGGACGGCCTTGAGGGAGAAGCCTATCCCGATGGCTCCCAACAGGTTCTGCATCAAGTCCGCAGAGGCGCGGACCTTGTCTTCGGCCGTCTTTAGATCACTATTCAGCCCGGTCCCGTCCGCGAATAGTTCAAGGACGGCCTTGCCGAGTGATGTATCAGACACGATCCCCTCCGGTATGCTTTACGCGGATGCCCATCGCTTCCATCATCAGCTTCATTTCTTCAAAGCTCGCGGCCTTCTTGGACTTGGCCTGGGCCGAGAATCGTCCCATGGTCTTGATCCACTCGCGGACCTGCTGCTTCATCTGGCGGGCCTGCGGTTTGCTTTTCGGACCGACCCCGCATGACGTGGCCTGGTAGGCGAGGAGTGATTCCTCCGCCTTGATAACCGGCATCATCTGGATGTAACAGTTGAGCATCTTGATCGGCATCCGCTCCCATTCGGACCATGATCCGCCGTAGAATCGCTGCAGCACGGGGAACAATACCCCTATGTCGAGGCGACCGCCTCTGCCGCTGGCGCTTGGGAGGGCGGATTGCGGATCATGCCGACCTCCTTGATAAAAACTTCGATGATCTTCAGCTTCTTGCCGTCGGATAGTCTAGCCAGAACGTCTTGAGGAAGCCCGAGGACGATGGACTGAAGCATACGATCGAGCAAGCCAGCCATCTTCCCCCAGTCCTGCCCCGGCTGGGCATCGTTAAACTCCCGCAGTGTGCCGCGAAATTCGGCGTCTTCTTTCAACCCGAGATCGTCGATAGACCTCAGCTCGTAAGCATTCCCATCGATCTTGATGACCGCGCGCTCAGGCGCGGCCGTGTCCAGTTCCAGCAGTGTCTTGTGGGCCATGTTCTCCTCCGCCCTGTTTGATTGAGAGCTTGATGCCGTGGGCCTCGCAGATGTCGCGGAGCTTCCGCATACATTCCCTCGCGGCCTTCCGATGATATCGGACGGCCTTTTTGTGCGTCTGCGCCGTCTCACGGAGGACCCTTGCCGCCTGGGCTACGGCCTCACCGCTGATGGCGTCCATTAGGACGTCCTGCTCGCGTCCTGGGCTTCGATCTCACCAAAGCCGTCCGTCTCGTGCTCGATGGCTTGCAGTTCAAACATTAACCCGGCAGGCTCGCCTTTCTGAAACACGATCTCCGGCTCTCCGACGTTGACGAGGATCGGGATCTTATAGCGCAAGGTCCAGTTGTCCCCGTAGGGGGATGGCCCCTCTGCGATGAGCGCGAATTGACTGACGAGCCGACCTCGCTGCAATAACAACTTCCTGGACCCCGCGATGGCAGCGCCCGCGGCGACCTGCGTGATTGGACTATCGTTGAGCGCCCGGCGGTACATCTCCAACGTGAGGTCGAGGAGTGTGAAGGAGATCATGAAATCTTCTTCTGTCCTAGTGATCTTCCTCGGCCCGGTGCTTCCGAGAGCGCGGAACACCTCCACGCTCTGCGGATGCGAGATGGTCACGCCATCTTCGCTGATGTTCTTGTCACCGGCCTTGCCGAGTAGGGTCCAGTCCTGGTTCGGCACCACATCGATGACGGGGAAAGCCGTCCCCACGGGCGCGACCCAGATTTTAGCCGGGGCCGCGATGATCTCAAACGGCGCGTCGTTTTCCATTGTCTCCTCCTTGCCGCTTGATGATTAGTTCCGGATGACGGCGAACGACAGCCCGACGGTGTCCGAGATGGTGAACGCGACATCGCTCGATGCATCGTTGAACAGCGACGGCGGCAGGGGTCCGATGAAGATATCCCCGGTCGTCGCAGGGACCGAAACGGTCTGATCCGAGATCGCCAGCCCTTGCGAAGTGTTCGGAGTCGTGATCGTCACCGTGCAAGCCCCCGCTCCGGTTTTCTTGAAGTGGAGGATGACTTTACCGTCGTTGCGGACTTTGTATGTGTTGGTCGTCAGCAATCCGGTGGACGTGTATGTCGCCGTGAGTCCGGTCTTGAGGTTCTGCTCGACCGACACGCGGACCTCGGTCGCGCACGCCGGAACTGCTAATGCTAGGACTGCCGCCAGGAACATCTTGCTCTTTTTCATGCTGCCTCCTATGTTTCTGACGCCAGACAGCGCCAGGTCTCGACGACGTATGGCCACTCCGTCTGCGGCTCGCGCAGGTGGATAGGCCCATTAACCAGATCAAAAGAGTGGATGAGGAACCCTTCCGACATCTGCCGCCTGAAATCCTTGAGATATCGGTTTACCTCAAGCCGTAGCTGCTCAGCCTCGTAGGGAGTCTCGCCGTAACACGCGACATCCAAAAGAGCTTTTTGGACCCGCACGAATCCCCCGCTCTGCCCGCCCATCCCGCTCTGCCGCACGACGATGAGCTTGCGGGGCATCGTATCGGCTTCTGAAGCCGGTATCTCGATGCCGTAGACGCGGGATGTGCGCTCCACGTCATCTCCGACGAGGTCAAAGATCGCCTGCGGGGTCTTGAGCACCGACATGACGGCTTCATGGATATCAGCCACGGTATGCCGCCTTGATGTGCGCCGCGAGTTTCGGGTATGTCGCAGCGGCCGCAGGTCCGAGCGTCGGGGCGTAGCTCCCGCCTTGCCACGGTGGGGAACCCGCATTTTTAGGGCGCTTTATTACCCCGGTCCGCATCAATCTCATCCGCTGGTTGATCGACGTGCGGCCCCTTGTCAATTCGGTCCCAAATTCAAGGTACTTGAAATACTTGGTCGTCACGCTGCCCCATATCCCGGAGATCACGCCGGCTAAGTTCCTCGCCGGAGTCTGGGTGCGGATTGATTTTTCTGCGGTAGTGGTTCGGTTCGTGAATGGATGGTTCTGTTTTGCGTACATTACGGCTTCGCCCATCGTGCGGTTAACGCCGACGATGGAAGCCCTTATAATCCGGGCCTTGATCTTGTCACCGAACCAATCCACGCTCACGCTATCCTCCTCAATTTGAAGGATAGGTGGTTGACGCCGGACCCGTCGGACTTCTCCGTCCCTGTCAGTACCTCAAACGGACCCGCGAACAGCACCCGACCGCGCCGGTCCTTAATCTGCTCGATGCGGTCAAAGGCCAGCACGTCCGCCCCCGCCCGGAACACCGCGCCTATGTCCTCCACTTCTGCGGTCTGGTGGCCGTCCACCACTCGCTGCTTGACGCGGCTCCAGATAAAGCACGGGACGCCGTCCTGGACGAGATTGTATGTCGGCTTCCCAGGAAGACCATGAGCGTCCGCGGCGGCCGTGTTCCGCCTGATTTCCGCGCGCATGACCATGAAGGACCCCGCGATGCTCATGCTAGCGGCAGCCTCCGATTCCGATTGAGCATCCGCGCGAACAGTGAATCGCGCTCTTTACCATGGTCCAGGCTGGTGCGGCTCACGTCTCCGATCGATGACTGCTGCATGGCGCTGTATGCCGTATCCAGGCGGATTAGGTCTACGAGGAGCTTCTTGCGGGCGGCCAACTCTCCCGTCACGCCGCCGATAGGAACGTAGACCAGCGTTATGATCCCGCGCCAGTACAGGGCCGGATACCCGGTGCCTTGCACCCGGCGCAGCGTATAACCGTTACCGAGTAACTCGTAATCGGAAGACGCCAGGACATAATCAGTGTCCCCAATCTTCTCAGTGGCCGACGTGATGGACGCCGCCTTCCGCGCCAGTGAAAGCACATACAACCCGTTCCCATGGACGACTTCCGTTTGTGTAGCAAGCGCCCCCAGCCGATCGATGATCTCCTGGTCGGCATTGTCCACCAGCCGACTCAGGGCGGTATCTGGGAGGTCCGTCTCGACGTGCTCCCTAATTTCATCGACGGTGAGGATCGCCATCGGTTACTCCTTGTCGGCCTTGTCGGACTTCTTCGCGGGCTTGGTCAGTCCGAGAGCTTCCGCGCGCGCCATCTCGATCTCAGCACCTTCCGGGCCGAGGAGGAAAATGGAGTCCATGTCCTTGGTCAGGTTGGCGATGCGCTCCACTCCGGTCTTTGGATCGATGTAGACATGCGTCCTCTCGGTCAGTTTGAACTTGGTCATATGTGAGCCCTCTCTTTTTGGTATGAACTTCATCTCGATCGCCATCAAACTCCCCCTTTTCCGGAGGCCCGATGAAGTTCGGAGATATCCTTATCCGCAAGCCATGCTTGGGCTGAAGCCCCTAGCTCCTTGGCCGTGGCGAGCCGCCGCCACATGAGCGTTTCGAATGTGGGCGCGTACTCCTGGGCCTTGTTGAACTCGTCCAATGCCTTAGCTGGGGCGATGTCCCTAAATCCAGCGATGTACCCGATGAGGATTTGCTTGCCCAGGAGCTCGTGCGCGTAGGAGTCTAGCGGATGACGTTCGACGGCCTTGGCCGCTAATTGCCTCGCCGCTAGGGCCAGCGGCCGGCGCTGCTCCAAGGGCATGTAGGGGATGAGCCTGACGAGTGAGTCCACTTGCTTGCAGGAGTAGAACATCTCCCAGGGATTGAGCTTCGCTGCTCGCTGGAACTCCATTGCGGAGGTCGCGGGGTCGCTCTTAGCCAGGCCACCCCGCGCGTAATGGTAGTCCGCCAGCGTCAAGCGCCCCACCGCGAGGAACACCGCCACCGACGCCAGGGCAAGGGGGAGACAACGCTCAGGAGCACCTATCTTCCTCGACGACGCAACCCCGAAGATCAAGGCGAGGACCACGAACGCCGACGCAGTGACCGGGTTGAAGGAGGACAACACTGCGTAGGCCGCGAGCAATGCGAAAAGGAATCTCCGTTCCGCATGCTTCCACGCAATCCACAAGGCCGAGCATCCCAGCAGGGCGTAGGCGGTCAAGCCGATAAGACCCATCGTCGCCGCGACGTGCAGTATGTCATTATGCGCGTGTGCCTGGGCATAAGCCGCGGTCTTCGCGGCGCCTACCATGCCGAGCCCGGCGTAGCGTCTGAAGGCGAGGTAGAAATTCCCCGGACCGTACCCGAGCAAGGGATTATCTGCGAACACCTTCAACGCGATCTTCCAGACTTCAAAACGGGCAATGTCCGAAGTCCCGGAAGCCAGCATCCGAGGCATCATTACCAGCGCGGGGATGAACGCGAACATGGTCCACCTCGACATGATCGCCGCCCCCGCGGCCGTCGCCAGCATGGCACCGCGCGTCTGCGTGAACCAGAGGCAAGGTAAGCCAACAGCCAGAGCGGCCCATGCCAGTTTGTCGCCCTTTTTGGCGAGATGAATCGAGCAAAGGATCGATAGCGACATCACCGCCCCCAGGAATATCGGCCCGCCTTGCGAGGAAGATATCCGTAGACCATAGTGCAGGTCGGACCAGATGAGGGGATCATGGAAGAACCGCTGGAAGATGCCGTAGAGCGAGACCGGTATAGACGCAACGGATACCATCCGGGCCACGTCATCGACTGTTTCCCCCGACCTGGCCGCAGCGAAGACCACGCAGGAATAACAGACGAACGCGATGAGCGAATCCATGCCGGATTGGTACGATCCGATGATTGCGTACCGCCAGTCGGCCGCGAACACCGCTGAGATGATTGCGACAGCCGCCATAAGCAGCGATGGGACTTCCATGCTGGACGCCCGTTCGCTCTTGGTCATCAGCAATCCCGCCGCTCCGAGGGCGACGAGAAGCAGTCGCGAAGTCATATACGGGTCGGCAAGCATGGGAAGCCAGAAGATCATCGCTCCGAATACCATCAGCGCCATCGCCGCCTTTTTCACTTGAGGCGCTCCTGGAGAGCCCAGATGAATCCAAGGGCGAAGACGATGCCCATGAAGACGCCGAAGACGAAGCCGCGCGCCCATTGATCTAATCTGGTCGCGGCTGACTTCCCGTATTGGTATAGCGCGGTTTTGCTCTTCATATCCTCTCCCCGGACATGCCCGGCCCCCGCTGAAACGAGGGCCGGGCTACTCCAGGATTTTGATTTAGGGGTTGAGCCCATTGCTGTAGTGCCAGTACAGAACGGTCGAGTGAGTCGCCGCGTTCTGGACACCGAGCAAGCCATCAACGAACTTGACCGGACCACCCGCCTGCGTCTTCGCGTTCCAACACTGGGACGGCATGGCCGATAAGGCCACCGTATCGGAAACGCTGAACACCATCGGCGTCAACAGGATGGTATCCGAGTTGGTCGTCGAGCGCGTACCCGCGATGCCGGAATCGAGCGCCAGGGAATAACCGCTCGACAATCCACCGTCTACGCAGATCGCGTCGAGGAATCCCTCGCCGGATTTGCACAGAACGGCAGTCGTGCTGTCCGTCACCCGGCACGGCTTGACGCCGTAGAAGTCCAGGTTGGGATGCAGCCCGCCGAACGATCCGCCCACTTGAGGCGGGGTGTTCTCATTCTCGGCGCGCACGGAGACGACCGGGGCGAACGCCAGCGCGAGGGCCAGCGCCGCTCCGAACAGCTTTTTCCAGTTCTTCATTTGCTTCCTCCTGTCCTGCTTCTTGGAGCGACTGCCCATCCGAAGCTCGGCTTCCGCCTGCCCCGGAGAGGCCTACTGCGCCCTGCTTAGAGGGTCACATCCACGAACGCCGCCGCGCGGTAGATCATGAACGCCACGCGCATATCCGCCCGGATCGCCTGCTTGCCCTCGATGAAGTACGTCGAGTG